>Ga0134100_1000069_pt1 | contig 123576 bp, 115 predicted proteins | sample 11_taG_2_FD_94444 | JGI IMG/M metagenome (GOLD analysis project Ga0134100, IMG submission 94444) | Switchgrass degrading microbial communities from high solid loading bioreactors in New Hampshire, USA - 11_42_5_180_A3 metaG | ecosystem: Engineered > Bioreactor > Semi-continuous > Anaerobic >...
CACGGGGCAGGGCACGTCCATGGTGGCCTTGTCCGATTCGAGGGTGCAGATCGGATCTTCGGGCGCGAGCACGTCGCCGGGCTTGACCAATACCTCGATCACCGGCACGTCGTGATAGTCGCCGATGTCCGGTACCTTCACTTCGATGAGGGATGCCATCGGGAATCTCCTTTAGGCCGTGCGCGGGTTGGGTTTGGCGGGATCGATGCCGTAGCGGACGATGGCCTCGGCCACCTTGCGCCGCGGCAGTTCGCCGTCTTCGGCAAGTGCCATGAGCGCGGCGAGCGTCACCCAATGCCGATCGACCTCGAAATGGAATCGCAGCTTCTCGCGGGTATCGGAGCGCCCGAAGCCGTCGGTGCCCAGCGTGTAATAGGTGCGCTTGACGAAGGGACGGATCTGCTCGGCAAAGAGCTTGACGTAGTCGGTCGCCGCCACCGCTGGTCCGCGGTGCCCGGAGAGCTTCTGCTCGACGTGGCTCTTGCGCGGCGCTTCCAGCGGATGCAGCAGGTTCCAGCGCACCGTATCCTGGCCGTCGCGGGCGAGCTCGTTGAAGCTCGTGCAGCTCCACACGTCGGCGGCCACGCCCCAGTCCTCGCGCAGGATGTCGGCCGCGGCCATCACTTCGCGCAGGATGGAGCCGCACCCCATGAGCTGCACGCGGGGCGCGTCGCCGGCCGGGGCAGCGCGCAGCAGATACATTCCCTTGAGAATGTCCTCGCGCACGCTCTCGCCTTCGGGCATGGGCGGATGCTCGTAGTTCTCGTTGAGCACGGTGATGTAGTAGAAGACGTCTTCCTGCTCCGCCATCATGCGCCGCAAACCTTCGTGCACGATCACGGCGAGTTCGTACTGGAAGGTCGGGTCGTAGCTGATGCAGTTGGGCACGACGTGCGCGAGCACGTGACTGTGGCCGTCCTCGTGCTGCAGCCCCTCCCCGTTCAGCGTCGTGCGCCCCGAGGTGCCGCCGATGAGAAAGCCCCGGGCGCGCTGATCTCCCGCCGCCCAGATGAGATCCATCGTGCGCTGGAAGCCGAACATGGAATAGAAGATGTAGAAGGGGATCATGATCACGTCGTGCACGCTGTAGCTCGTGGCCGCCGCGATCCAGTCGCTCGTCGCGCCCGCTTCGTTGATCCCCTCCTCCAGGATCTGGCCGTCGCGCGACTCCTTGTAGAACATCAGCTGGTCATGATCCTCGGGAACGTACTTCTGCCCTTCCTGGTTCCAGATGCCGAACTGGCGGAACATTCCCTCCATGCCGAAGGTGCGCGACTCGTCCGGCACGATGGGCACCACGCGCTTGCCGATCTTCTTGTCGCGCATGAGCTGGATCATCATGCGCACCAGCGCCATGGTCGTGGAGATCTCGCGCCCTTCGCCGCTGCCGGCAAAGAATGAGGCAAACGATTCGAGCGGCGGAATTTCCAGCGATTCGCTCGCTTTCTGCCGCCGCTGCGGCAGATAACCGCCCAGCGCCTGGCGCCGTTCGTGCATGTAGCGCGCCTCGGGCGAGTCGGGCGCGAAAGTGAGGAAAGGCAGCGCATCGATCTGGTCGTCGGGGACCGGGAGATGGAAACGGTCGCGGAAACTGCGGATCGCGTCGTGATCCATTTTCTTTGCCTGGTGGGCGATGTTCATCGCCTCGCCCGCCTGGCCCATGCCGTAGCCCTTGATGGTCTTGGCGAGGATCACCGTCGGCTGCCCCTGGTGCTCGACGGCGGCCTTGTAGGCGGCGTGCACCTTGAAAAGGTCGTGGCCGCCGCGGTTGAGCTGCCAGATCTCCTCGTCGGTCCAGTCGGCCACCAGTGCTTTCAGCTCGGGGGTGTTGAAGAGGTGTTCGCGGATGTAGGCCCCGTTCTTGGCGCGGAACGTCTGGTAGTCGCCGTCGCACAGCTCCATGAGGCGCTTTTTCAGGATGCCCTGCTTGTCGCGGGCAAAGAGCGCGTCCCAGCGCGAGCCCCAGATCACCTTGATGACGTTCCAGCCGGCGCCGCGGAACTCGGCTTCCAGTTCCTGGATGATCTTGCCGTTGCCGCGCACCGGACCGTCGAGCCGCTGCAGGTTGCAGTTGATGACGAAGATGAGATTGTCGAGCTTCTCGCGCGCGGCCATACCGATCGCGCCCAAGGTCTCGACCTCGTCGACTTCCCCGTCGCCGACGAAACACCACACTTTGCGCTTGGCGGCTCGTTCCGCGTCGAGCAAACCCCGGCAGGCGAGATACTTGATGAAGCGCGCCTGATAGATCGCCTGGATGGGACCCAGCCCCATGGAGACGGTGGGAAATTGCCAGAAGGCCGGCATCAGCCAGGGGTGGGGATAGGAGGAAAGCCCCTTGCCGTCGATCTCGCGCCGATAGCTGATGAGCTGCTCTTGCGTGAGCCGGCCGAGCATGAAGGCGCGCGCGTAGATGCCCGGAGCGGAGTGTCCCTGGAAGAAGACGAGGTCCCCTGGATGCTTTTCGTTCGGCGCATGGAAAAAGTGGTTGAACCCCACGTCGTAGAGCACGGCGGCCGAGGCGAAGGAAGCGATATGCCCGCCCACGTTGGAATCGCGGTTGGCACGTACCACCATGGCCATCGCATTCCAGCGGATGTACGAGTGGATCTTGATTTCCAGATCGGGGTCGCCCGGATAAGGCGGCTGCAGTTCGACCGGGATGGTGTTGATGTAGGCGGTGTTGGCCGAATAGGGAATGTCAACGCCGTGTTCTCGGGCCTCTTCGATCAAGGTCTCGAGGAGCGCGTGCGCCCGCTCCGGGCCTTCGTGTTCGAGGACGGCGTCGAGCGCGTCCAACCACTCGCGTGTTTCTTCAGGATCCGGATCTGGATGGACGTGGTGCTGGGACTGGACGGACATGAGCGGCTCCTTTTGCGGTGTACATCCCGCAATATAAAATTTAATTTCACGAAGCGCAATCGTGCGCTGCAGCACGAAGAGACGGTGGCATGACTACGGGTTTCCCCTAGTGGTGGAATGGCCAGGAATGCGCGACATTGTCGGTCGAGGAATTTTTCCGTCTCCGTGCGTTCCCACCTACCGATGAAGACCAGTCTCCCCGTCAGTTCCTCGCGCGACGATGCCCCTGTGCGTTTTGGCGCCGCAGGGGCCCTGTTTGCCCTGATCATGTTAGGCGCCGGAGCCATGCTTTACCAGTGGGGCGCTTCGGAAGCCGCCACCGGCGTCAACGCCGAGATGCTGACCATGCTGCTGGTGATCGCTGCTCTGGGAGCGTGGGTGATCGTGCTCCTCGTTCGCATTCGGCAGCGTGGTTTGGCCCTGAGGCGGCTCGAACGCGAGCGGGACCGGCTCTTCCATTTTTCGCTCGACCTGCTGGCAGTGCTGGGGCAAGACGGAAAGATCCTGCGCTGCAATGCGGCGTTCCCCCGAGTGCTCGGCTATACCGAGAGGATGCTGCAGGGCAAGTCGCTCATCGATCTGGTGCACCACGACGACTTGGCCGAAACGATGTCGGCCCTGCGCCGGCTCTCGAGCGGCGAGGCGGTGGAATTCGTCGCCCGCATGCATGGTATTACCGGCGAATATCGTTGGCTGTCGTGGCACATCAACCCGGTCAATGACGAGGATGCCTGCTACGCCATCGCTCATGACATCACCCGAGCAAAACAGACCGAGCAGGCGCTGCAGGCCGAGATGGCCTTTCGCCGCGCGATGGAGGAATCCCTCGTCACCGGCCTGCGGGCGATCGATCTGCAGGGGCGCATCATCTATGTGAACCCCGCCTTCTGCCGATTGGTGGGGTTCACGGAGGAAGAACTGCTCGGGTGCGGGCCACCGTTCCCCTATTGGCCGGAGGAATCGCTCGAGACGTGCTGGGAGAGCCTGCGCATGACGCTCGCGGGCCGTTTCCCTCCCGAGGGGTTCGACATGCGCATCCGGCGCAAGGACGGCGAGCGGCTCGACGTGCGCTTCTACCTCTCTCCGCTCATCGATGGCGAGGGGCGGCACACCGGCTGGATGGCGGCCGTGACCGACGTGACCGAGGCGCGGCGGGTGCGCGCCGCGCTCGAAGCGGCCCAACGCCGTTTCGCCGCGGTGCTGGAGGGGCTCGATGCCGCAGTCTTCGTGGCAGACTGGGAAAGCGACGAGATCCTCTTCGCCAATCGGGCATTCAAGCGCATCTATGGTTTCGACGCGGTGGGACAGCGGGCGTCGGCCTTGGGCGTGCCTCGACCGTTCTCTCTCGAACCGGAGGATGCCCATCCCGACGAAGAGACGCTACCCCGCGAGCTGTTCGACGGCGAAGTGCAGCATCCCGAGTCCGGGCGCTGGTACCATGTGCACGAGCAGCTCACGCGCTGGGTCGATGGGCGCATCGTGCGCATGGCGATCGCCACCGACATCACCGTCCATCAGCATCTGCGCGCGCTGGAGCTGCAGCGCCAGGCCCAACTGCAGCAGACGGCGCGGCTCATCACCATGGGCGAGATGGCGTCGACCCTCGCGCACGAGCTCAACCAGCCACTCGCGGCGATCGCCAATTATTGTCGCGGCGGCATGAGCCGGCTGGAGCAGGGTCGGCTCGACGAGGCGGCCGCGCGTGCCGTGCTCGAGAAAGCGGCGACTCAGGCCGAGCGCGCCGGCTCCATCCTCAACCGCATCCGCGACTTCGTGCGCAAGTCCGAACCGCGGCGCGAGTCGGTGCCGCTTGCCGAAATCGTAGAGGGGGCCGTCGAGATCATGACACCCGAGGCCAAGCGGCACAACGTGCGTCTTCTGGTGGAGCTTCCCGAGGTGCTGCCGCCGGTGCGCGCCGACCAGATCCTCATCGAGCAAGTTCTGGTGAATCTGATCCGCAACGGCATCGAAGCGATGGCGCGCACGAGGCCGGCTGCGCGCCAGATCCGGGTACAGGCGGCACGTCAGGACGAACGCCACGTGGCCGTGGCCGTGATCGATCGCGGCCGCGGTCTCTCGCCGGAAGAACGCGAGCAGATCTTTACCTCGTTTTTCACCACCAAACCCGACGGTCTGGGCATGGGCCTGAAGATCTGCCGCTCCATCGTCGAATTCCATGAGGGACGGCTCATGGTGGAGGACAATCCCCAAGGGGGGACGGTGTTTCGCTTCACCCTGCCGCTGGAGGAATGAGGAAATGAACGGGATGGAGGAAGGGCGCCTCGTGCATGTCGTCGACGACGACGAGGCGATGCGCGATTCCCTGCAGTGGCTGCTCGAAGGCAGCGGCCATTGTGTGCGCACCTACGTCGATGCGGCGAGTTTCCTTGCTGCCGTCGGACCGCAGGACGGCGGCTGCGTGCTGCTCGACGTGCGCATGCCCGGCATGAGCGGACTGGAACTCTTCGATGAGTTGCGCCGGCGCGAGCTGCCGCTGGCGGTGATCTTCATCACCGGACACGGCGACATTCCCATGGCGGTACGCCTGTTGCGCAAGGGGGCAGTCGACTTCCTGGAAAAACCGTTTTCCGACGCACAGCTTCTCGATCGCATCGAGGAGGCGCTCGGGCGTTCACGCACCTTGCGCGAGCGGCAGCGCCGGCGCCAGGAGATCGAGCGGCGCCTCGCGAGCCTGTCGCAGCGCGAACGCGAAGTGCTCGCGCTCATCGTCGCGGGTCGCCTCAACAAGCAGGTTGCAGACGATCTGGGTATCTCGATCAAGACGGTGGAGGTCTATCGTGCCCGCGTGATGGAAAAGATGGCGAGCGATTCGCTCGCCGAACTGGTGCAGACGATGACCTGGTGGGAGGAAGAGCGTGTCCGCCCCTGGGGACAGCTCGAATAGAGGCCGCACCAGGCGGCGCTCAAGCCCGCACCGACCATTCGTTCAGCAGGCGCCGCGCCGCGCTCACCGTCTCGCTGGCAGTGATCCCGATCGGGCCGATCCCTTCTGCAACGAGCCGATCGGCCGCGGCGCCATGGAGGAATGGGCCGAAGCGCGCCGCCAGCGGTACCGGCCAGCCCTGGGCGAGTAGCGCCCCCAGCAGGCCGCTCAGTACGTCGCCCATGCCGGCGCTCGCCATGCCCGGATTCCCCGTGGGGTTGATCGCCCAGGCGCCGTCGGGGTCGGCCACGACCGAGCCGCAGCCCTTGAGCACGACATGCGCCCGGTAGCGCTGGGCGAGTTCCTGCGCGGCGGCGATGCGGTCGCGCTGCACGGCGGCCACCTCGGTACCGAGCAGTCGCGCGGCCTCCATGGGGTGGGGCGTGAGGATTGCCGGAATCGAGCGTGAGCGCAGGGACTCCTGCAATTCGGCGTCGACGGCCAGGCGATTGAGCCCGTCGGCGTCGAGCACGAGCGGCAGAGAGGAAGGCAGTAGTCGCGCGAGCTGGGCGCGGGCTTCGGCCGAGGCGCCCAAGCCCGGCCCGACGACGAGGACATCGACGCCGCGCTCGGGAATCGCGTTTCCCACCATCAACTCCGGATGCACTGGACTGAAGGAGAGAATGTTCGGGTCGAGCGCGCACAGGGTCACCTTGCCGGCGCCGGTGGCGAGCGCCGCGTGCCCCGCCAGGAAGGCCGCTCCGCTCATGCGCGGCGCGCCCCCCACCACCAGCACGTGGCCGAAACTGCCCTTGTGGGTGTTCTTGCGCCGCGGCCGCAGGTGGCCGGCGAAGGCGTCCAGCCCGAGCAAACGCCCCCGTCCCAGGTCGTGGCGTGAGGCATCGACTCCCAGCGCATCGACCATGACCACACCGGCCCGATCCGGGCCGTCGAGCGTGTGCAGACCTGGCTTGTCGGCGAGGAAGGTCAGGGTGGCGTTTGCCTCGAAACATGGCCCCGTGCAGCGCCCTGTGTCGGCATCGAGCCCGCTGGGGACGTCTACTGCCAGTTTGAACGCCGTCTGCCGCGAACCCCACTCGATCCATGAGGCGTAGGGCTCGCCGATGGGGCGGGCAAGGCCGATGCCGAAGAGGGCATCCACGATCGCTGCCGGCCGCTCGTCGAGCGCTTCCGGACCAGGAAGCACGGTGCCGCCAGCCGAGAGAAAGGCGGCGCGCGCCGCCGCGGCTTCGCCTTCCATGCGCGTCGCGTCGAAGCAGCCGATCACCACGGCGCGTCGTCCGAGGGCGAGCAGCCGACGTGCCGCCACGAACCCGTCCCCCCCGTTGTTGCCCGGTCCGCACAGGATGCACACCAAACCGCCCGGAGGGACGTGCGCGATCACCGAGCGGGCGATCGCCGCCCCGGCACGCTCCATCAGCGGCGGATCGGCCAAGGGGACTTCCACCGCCTCGATCGCCCGGATCTCCTTCAGACGGAGCAAGGGGCGGGAAGAAAGGGGCGCAATGAAAGGGGAAAAGGGCGCGAAAGGCATGATGCGACTCCTGGCTGGAGATCAAACCATGTTAGAATGAAAAACCGTTTTCTTCACCCACGAATGCAAGGAACTCGGATGGAAGTCGCCGAACAGACGCCCGCGCAACAACCCGCCAATCCGCTCGAACGTTCGCTCACGCTCAACATTCCCGTGGCCGACGTCGAGAAAGACGCCGAAAAGCGCCTCAAACGCATCGCACCCACCGTCAAGATGCCTGGGTTTCGTCCGGGCAAGGTGCCGATGCGCCTCGTCAAGCAGATGTATGGCAACGAAATGTGGACCGAAGCCGTGAGCGAGGCGATCGAGCGCACCTTCAACGAAGCCGTCGCCCGCGAAGGCTTGCGCGTGGCGGGCGGTTTCCGCATCGAACCCGCCGAATCGGCCGATGCGGCGATTCTCGCCTTCACGGCCCGCTTCGAAGTCTACCCCGAAGTCGAACCCGCCGATCTCTCCGGCCGCACGGTCGAACGTCCGCGGCTCGAGATCACCGAGGCCGAAATCGACAAGACCCTCGAGCGCCTGCGCAAGCAGCGCACCACGTACCACGAAGTCGACCGGCCGGCGCAGGAAGGCGATCGCGTCACCGTCTCTTATACCGCGCGCAAGGATGGCGAGGTGGTCGAGAACGGCCAAGTCGAAAACTTCCCCTTCGTCATCGGCGCTGGCGCTTTGCTCGAAGATATCGAGAAGGCGCCGATCGGCATGCGGGCTGGCGAAACCAAAACCTTCGAGGTAACCTTCCCTGAAGGCGAGGACAACAAGTTCGCCGGCCAGACGCTGCAGTTCGAGCTCACGGTGCATCGAGTCGAAGAGCCCGAATTGCCCGCGGTCGATGCCGACTTTGCCCGTGCGCTCGGCATCGAGGATGGCGACGTGCAAAAGTTGCGCGACGAGATCCGCGCCTCGCTCGAGCGCGAACTCAAGCAGCGCATCGACAACGAAGTAAAGAAACAGGTCTTCGATCTGCTGCTCTCCGCCCACGACTTCGCCGTGCCGAGCGCCCTCGTCGAGACCGAAGCCGAACAGCTCGTCGAGCGCATGCGGCGTGACCTGAGCATGCGCGGGTTCGACGCCGGCAAGCTCGAGCTCTCGCCGCAGCTCTTCGAAGAAGAGGCCCGCCGCCGCGTCAAGCTCGGCCTCGTCATCGGCGAGCTCGTCAAGCGCCATGAACTTCAGGCGAAACCGGAGCAGGTGCGCGCCCTCGTCGAAGAGGTGGCCGCCGAGTACGAGCACCCAGAGGTGATGGTCAATTGGTATTATTCCGATCCGGAGCGCCTGGTGTCGGTGGAAGCGGTGGCGATCGAGAACAACGTCGTGCAATGGGTGCTCGAGCAGGTTCAGGTGGTCGACAAGCCCGTCGAGTTCGACGAGTTCATGACGCAGCGCCCCGCCTGAAGATGGGCAAACCCGCGCGGCCGCGACGTTCGGCGGGCGAAGTTTGTTCGCCGCGCGAACCCGCCGCGCGTTTTCGCGTCAACTACAATTGAACGAATTCCTGCGTGAGGAACCATGAAACAATCCTTTGAGGCGAACACCCCGCTCGGGCTCGGCCTCGTGCCGATGGTGGTGGAGCAAAGCGGTCGCGGCGAGCGCGCCTACGACATCTACTCGCGCCTGCTCAAGGAGCGCGTCGTGTTCCTCGTCGGCCCTGTCGACGATGCGGTCGCGAGCCTCGTCGTCGCGCAGCTCCTCTTTCTCGAATCCGAGAACCCGGACAAGGACATCCACTTCTACATCAACTCGCCGGGCGGCTCGGTCACGGCCGGCATGGCCATCTACGACACCATGCAGTTCATCAAGCCCGACGTGAGCACCCTGTGCATCGGCCAGGCGGCGAGCATGGGCGCCTTCCTGCTCGCGGCAGGTGCCAGAGGCAAGCGCTACTGCCTGCCCAATTCCCGCGTGATGATCCACCAGCCCCTGGGCGGTTTTCAGGGACAGGCCACCGACATCGAGATCCACGCCCGCGAGATTCTCAAAATCAAGGCCAAGCTCAACGAGCTCCTGGCGTTTCACACCGGCAACGACGTCGAGCGCGTCGAGCGCGACACCGAGCGGGACAACTTCATGGACGCGGAAGAAGCCGTGAAGTATGGCCTGGTCGACAAGGTCCTGATCCGTCGCGAAGACATCTGAGGAACCATGGCGAAGAATAAACGCAGCGACAACGGCGAATTCTACTGTTCCTTCTGTGGCAAGAGCCAGCACGAGGTCAAGAAACTCATCGCCGGCCCGTCGGTGTACATCTGCAACGAGTGCATCGAGTTGTGCAACGACATCGTGCGTCAGGAGTTGGCGGAAGACCTGGGCGAAGGGGAAGGGCACACAGGGCACTTGCCCACGCCCAGGGAGCTCGTCGATTATCTCGACCAGTACGTCATCGGCCAGGACTACGCCAAGCGCGTGCTCTCGGTAGCGGTCTACAACCACTACAAGCGTCTGGCGCTCGCCGGCCGCGACGACGACGTGGAGATCGCCAAGAGCAACATCCTGCTCATCGGCCCTACCGGTTCGGGCAAGACCCTGCTCGCGCAGACCCTTGCGCGCAAGCTCGACGTGCCCTTTGCCATCGCCGACGCCACCACGCTCACCGAGGCAGGCTACGTGGGTGAAGACGTGGAGAACATCCTCGCCCGCCTGCTTCAAACCTGCGACTTCGACGTCGAGCGTGCCCAGCGGGGCATCGTCTTCATCGACGAGATCGACAAGATCACGCGCAAGTCCGAGAACCCCTCCATCACCCGCGACGTCTCCGGCGAAGGCGTGCAGCAGGCGCTCTTGAAGCTCATCGAAGGCACGGTGGCTTCCGTGCCGCCTCAAGGCGGGCGCAAGCACCCGAACCAGGACTTCATCCAGCTCGACACCACCAACATCCTCTTCATCTGCGGTGGCGCCTTCGAGGGGCTGGAGAAGATCGTCGAGCGGCGCACGGAAGCCGCCGGCATCGGGTTCGGCGCCATGGTCGCGAGCAAGAAAGAGCGCAAGAAATCCGAACTGCTGCGCCAGGTCGAACCCGACGATCTCGTGCGCTTCGGCTTGATTCCCGAGTTCGTCGGGCGTCTGCCGGTGATCGTGCCGCTCGAGGAGCTCGACGAAGAGGCGCTCATGCGCATCGCCACCGAGCCGAAGAACGCGCTCGTCAAGCAGTATCGCAAGCTCTTCGAGATGGAAGGCGTGGCGCTCGAATTCACCCCCGGCGCGATCCGGGCGATCGCCCGTAAAGCCATCGAACGGCGCACCGGCGCGCGCGGGCTGCGCTCCATCATGGAAGACGTATTGCTCGACCTGATGTTCGAGCTCCCCAACCTCAGCAGCGAAGGCGTGCACAAGATCCTCATCGAGGAATCCACCGTGACGCAGGGCACACCCCCCCTCAAGCTCAGCGGCGAAGAAGCCCGCGTCAGCGGCGCCAACTGAAGTTCGACGTTTCGTTTTTCTCTCTTCGGTGCGGGGCCGTTTCGGCCCCGCCGCCAATGTGCTTTTTTCTCCCCTTGATTTTTGCCGTTCAAGCTACCATATTGCACGGTAGCGATTCCTCGCCTCATCAGGATTTCCACTCATGACAGAGCTCATCCAAACCCAGGGGAAAACCCTCGAACACCTGCCGCTGCTGCCCTTGCGCGACGTGGTGGTGTTCCCGCACATGGTCATCCCGCTCTTCGTTGGGCGGCCCAAGTCCATCAAGGCGCTCGAGCGCGCCATGGAAAACGGCGGACGGCTCGTACTCGCCACGCAGAAAGACGCCGCCAAGGACGATCCCGGTCCCGACGACATTTTCACGCTCGGGTGCATCGCCCATGTGCTGCAGATGCTCAAGCTGCCCGACGGCACGGTCAAGGTGCTCATCGAAGGGCGGCAGCGCGCGCGCTTTGCACGCATCCTCGAAGAAGGCGACACCTTTGTCGCCCTGGCCGAGCCGCTGGAAACCCAGACCGGCGATGCCCGCGAGACCGAGGCCCTGCGCCGCTCGCTGCTCTCCGCTTTCGAAGAGTACGTCAAGCTCAACCAGAAGCTGCCGCAGGAGCTCGTCGCCTCGCTCGCCGCGCTCGAAGATCCCGAGCATCTCACCGACATCATCGCGGCCCATCTGCCGCTCAAGCTCGACAAGAAGCAGGAGCTGCTCGAGATCCTCGCCCTCGTGCCGCGCATGGAGCGGCTCTTGGCGCTGCTCGAGGCCGAGATCGACATTCTCGAAGTCGAGAAGCGCATCCGTAGCCGCGTCAAGCGGCAGATGGAAAAATCGCAGCGCGAGTTCTACCTCAACGAGCAGGTCAAGGCCATCCAGAAGGAACTCGGCGAAGGCGACGAACAGGCCGAGCTCGAAGAGCTCGAGAAGAAGATCAAGGCCGCCGGCATGCCCAAGGAGGTGCAGGAAAAGGCCGAGGCCGAGCTCAAGAAGCTGCGCATGATGTCGCCCATGTCGGCCGAGGCCACGGTGGTGCGCAACTACCTCGACGTGCTCGTGAGCCTGCCCTGGAACAAGAAGACCAAGGTCACGCTCGATCTGGCCAAGGCGCAGAAAATCCTCGATGCCGATCACTACGGCCTGGAGAAAGTCAAGGAGCGGATCGTCGAATACCTGGCGGTACAAAAGCGCGTCGACGTCGTCAAAGCCCCCATCCTGTGCCTGGTCGGTCCTCCCGGCGTGGGCAAGACCTCGCTCGGGCAGTCGATGGCGCGTGCCACGGGGCGCAAGTTCGTGCGTATGGCCCTGGGTGGGGTGCGGGATGAAGCCGAAATCCGCGGCCATCGGCGCACCTACATCGGCGCCATGCCGGGGCGCATCATCCAGAGCCTCATCAAGGTCGGCGTGAAAAACCCGCTCTTCCTGCTCGACGAAGTCGACAAGATCGGCATGGATTTCCGCGGCGATCCGAGTTCGGCGCTCCTGGAAGTGCTCGACCCCGAACAGAACCACGCCTTCCAGGACCACTACGTCGAGGTCGATTTCGACCTCTCGGAAGTGATGTTCGTGGCCACGGCGAACACGCTCAACATCCCGGCGCCGCTTTTGGACCGCATGGAGGTGATCCGGCTCTCCGGCTACACCGAGGACGAGAAGATCGCCATCGCCGAGCGCTATCTGCTGCCCAAGCAGATGAAGCTCAACGGCGTGAAGAAGAACGAGCTCAGCGTCACCACCGCGGCGATCCGCGACATCGTGCGCTACTACACGCGGGAAGCCGGCGTGCGCAGCCTCGAGCGAGAGATCTCCAAGATCTGCCGCAAGGTGGTCAAGGGCATTCTGCTCAAGGCGCTGAAGGCTCCGGTGACGGTGGATGCGGGCGATCTCGAGACCTATCTCGGCGTGCGCAAGTACACCTTCGGCGTGGCCGAGAAAGAGAACCAGGTGGGGCAGGTCACCGGACTTGCCTGGACCGAAGTGGGCGGCGAACTCCTCACCGTGGAAGCGGCGGTGATGCCGGGCAAAGGCAAGGTCATCACCACGGGCAAGCTCGGCGAGGTCATGCAGGAATCCATCCAGGCGGCCATTACCGTGGTGCGCAAGCGCGCGCGCAAGCTCGGCATCCCGGAGGATTTCTACGAGAAGACCGACGTGCACGTGCACCTGCCCGAAGGCGCGATCCCCAAAGACGGTCCTTCGGCCGGTATCGCCATCACCACGGCGCTCGTCTCCGCGCTCACCGAGATTCCGGTGCGCTGCGACGTGGCCATGACCGGCGAGATCACCCTGCGGGGGGAAGTGCTGGCGATCGGCGGGCTCAAGGAGAAGCTCCTTGCCGCCGTGCGCGGCGGCATCCGCAAGGTGCTCATTCCCGAGGAGAACGTCAAGGATCTGGCCGAGATCCCTGACAACGTGAAGAACGCCGTGGAGATCATCCCCGTGCGCTGGATCGAGCAGGTGCTCGAGCTCGCCCTCGAACGCAAGCCCGAGCCGCTCGCGCCGGCAAGTGAGCCGCCTGTGGCCACGGTCGCGGTTACGGCGACCGCCGCGGGCACGGGGGCAGCCGAACTGCCGCACTGAGCCCGCGGCGTTTGCCAGGAAGCGCCGGTGATGGTACCATTGCCGGCGCTCGAGGCGGGTGCTTAGCTCAGTTGGTAGAGCGTCGCCCTTACAAGGCGAATGTCGGCGGTTCGAGTCCGTCAGCACCCACCATGCTCCTACCCCGCCATGCTATCATTGAACGATTGGTACATGAGAGGGCTGGCGCGATGGTGCAGCCATCGTTTCTGGGGCGGAACGTGGAGATGCTGGAACACGCCATCGCGGCCAAACTCGCCGTGCTGGGGCTGGATCCGACGAACGCGCAGCAGATGCGCGATCTCGCCCGAGAAGCGCTCGACACCGATCCGCAAAAAATCTCCCAGCATTTCTATGCGTCTTCGCTCGAGCCGCGCGTGCGCGCCGAGCTCTTGGGGCTCATCGCCCTCATGTTCCAGACCATGGCCTCCGCAGCGAACATGGGGGAGGAGCTGCACGGCGGCCCCGTGTGGAAGGCCGTGGCGCGGGCGATCTACGAAGAAGCCGAGGCCCGCGGGCTCCTGCCAGCAAAAGGGGCGTGAATGCGGTCCGATCCTGCCTCGTCCCCTGCTCGACTCGAGACGCGCCTGCGGCTCGCCCTGGAAGCGGCCGGACTGGCGACGTGGGATCTGGATTTCGTGCATGAGACCGCCTGGCTCGATGCCCAATGGAGCCGTTGGATGGGCTTGGGTAACGAGCCCGTCAGCCTCAGCTTTGCCGAATGGCGTTCCTTGGTCCATCCCGATGACTGGCCCAAGGTTCGCTCGGCCCTCATCGATCTCCTCAAGGGAAAAACCTCCGTCTATCAGCAGCGTTACCGTGTCCGCACACCGGATGGCCGCATCCTGTGGCTCGAAGATCGTGGCCAGGTATGTGACCGCGATCCTACGACGGGGCGCGCGTTGCGTGCGATCGGTGTGTCGCGTGACGTGACCCAGGAAGAAGAAAAAATCCAGCGAGATCGCCTCTTGACCGCAGCGCTGCGCCATGCGCCGGTAGGCATCATGATCGCGGCGGCCGACGGTACCGTCGAATGGGTCAATCCGGCTCTCGAGCAGATCACCGGTTTCAGTGCCGACGAACTCATTGGCACGCGGACCGGCCTTCTGTTTCATAGTGGTCTCCAACCAGACTCGTTTTATCGGGAATTATGGGAGACGATTTCCCAAGGAGCGGTTTGGCAGGGACGGATGGTGAACAAGACGGCGACGGGGGAGTTGCGTTACCACGACGTGACCATCGCCCCCGTCACCGACAACGAGGGGCGGCCTGTGCACTACATCGCCACCTACCGCGACGTCACCGAGCAGGTGCTGCTCGAAGAGCGGCTCGAACGCATGGCCATGACCGATCCCCTCACCGAGCTGCCCAACCGCCGCGCTTTTCTCGAGGCAATGCAAAAGGAGTTCCAGCGCGTCGTTCGTTCCGGATTCACGATCAATTCCTCCTTTTGCCTCCTCGATCTCGATCACTTCAAACGAATCAACGATACCCTGGGCCATGCTGCGGGCGATGCCGTGCTGCGCCATTTCGCCCAGACGGTGCGGCAAACCTTGCGACAGATGGACGTCTGTGGCCGCCTGGGGGGAGAGGAGTTCGGCATCCTGTTGCCGCAAACCGACGATCGGGCGGCCGCAGCGGCAATCGAACGGCTGCTGCGCACCATTCGCCAAAGCGTCGTCGTCTTCAATGGCCATGCGATCCGCTATACGGTGAGCGCCGGCGGCACGTCGTTCTCGATCAGCGATCGCACGATCGACGACGTGTTCGCACGTGCCGACCGGGCGCTCTATCAAGCCAAAGAGAACGGACGGGACCTCTTGGTTTGGATCGCTCCGGAAGATCAGTAACTTGTCATTGCCACGAATAGAGGGGAATTCAATGGATTTGTGCGTGATCGGGACCGGCTACGTCGGCCTCGTGACTGGGGCGTGTTTTGCCGAGATGGGCAACGAGGTGTGGTGCGTCGATGTCGATGCGGCCAAGATCGAGGGGCTGAAAGCCGGGAAGTTGCCCATCTACGAGCCGGGGCTCGACGAGATCGTGGTCCGCAATTACCGCGAGGGGCGGCTGCGTTTCACCACCGATCTGGGCGAGGCGATGGCCGAGTGCGATGTGCTCTTCATCGCCGTGGGCACGCCACCGCTCGAAGACGGCTCGGCCGACCTGCAGCACGTGCTCACGGTGGCGCGCGACATCGGCCGGCGGCTTACGCGCTACAGCGTGATCGTCGACAAATCCACGGTTCCGGTGGGAACCGCCGAGCGGGTGCGCCGTGCGATCCAGGCAGAGCTCGATGCACGTGGCGTGTCGATCCCGTTCGATGTCGTCTCCAACCCCGAATTCCTCAAGGAAGGCGCTGCGGTCGAAGATTTCATGCGCCCGGACCGCATCATCGTCGGTACGGATTCGGAAGCGGCGCGCGAGCGCATGGCCGAGCTCTACGCCCCCTTCAACCGCAGCCATCAGCGCGTCATTTACATGGGCGTGCGCGACGCCGAGATGACGAAATACGCCGCCAACGCCATGCTCGCCACCAAGATCTCATTCATGAACGAGATCGCGGCGCTGTGCGAGCGCTATGGCGTCGATGTCGAAAACGTCCGCTTGGGCATCGGCTCGGATCAGCGCATCGGCTACCACTTCATCTATCCGGGCTGCGGCTACGGCGGCTCGTGTTTTCCCAAGGACGTCAAGGCGCTCATCGCCATGGCACAGGCGGCCGGCGTTGAACCGGAGGTGCTCACGGCGGTGGAAGAGCGCAACGCGAAGCAGAAGCGCGTGCTGGAAGAAAAGATCGTCGCGCGTTTCGGCGAAGACCTCACCGGACGGACTTTCGGCGTGTGGGGGCTCGCCTTCAAGCCGGGGACCGACGACATGCGCGAAGCGCCTTCCATCCCGCTCATCGAGGGCCTGATCGGGCGCGGTGCCACCGTGCGCGCCTACGATCCGGTCGCGATGGACAACGCGCGGCGAGTGTTCCCGGCGCAATGGTTCGACGAAGGCCGTCTCGTCTTCACCCGTCACCAGTACGACGCGCTCGACGGAGCCGACGCCATGGTGCTGGTGACCGAATGGAAGCCTTTCCGCCATCCCGACTTCGGGGCGATCAAGCGGCTTCTGAAAACGCCGCAGATCTTCGACGGGCGCAACCAGTACGACCCGCAGCAGCTCGAGCGGCTGGGGTTTGCCTATGTCGGCATCGGGCGGGCGAACGCGCTGGCAGAGCAGGGGGCGATTGCGGCCTGAGCGGCTGGAAGAGGGCGGGGCGGTCGCGCCCTGAAGCTTCGATGCCGCCCCGTCCCCTTCGGGTTGGGAGCGACAGGCTCAGGCGGCCGCGAGCGCCTGATCGAGATCGGCGATGAGATCGTCGACGTGCTCGATGCCTACCGACAGGCGGATCATGTCTTCGCTCACGCCGGCTTTCTCCAGTTCTTCCTTGCTCAATTGCCGGTGGGTGGTGGAGGCCGGGTGGCAGGCGAGCGTCTTCGCATCGCCGATGTTCACGAGCCGGGTCACCAGCTTGAGCGCATCCTGGAATCGCGCCCCGGCCTCGCGGCCGCCCTTGACGCCAAACGTGAGGATGCCGGACGCGCGTCCGCCGAGGTATTTCTGCACCAGGGCGTGATCGGGATGATCTGGCAGGCCGGCGTAATTGACCCAGCTCACTTTGGGGTGGGTGCGCAGGAAGTGGGCGATGCGCACGGCGTTGTCGCAGATGCGATCCATGCGTAGCGGCAGGGTCTCGATCCCTTGCAGGATGAGAAAGGCGTTGAAGGGGCTCAGCGCCGCGCCCATGTTGCGCAGCGGCACCACGCGCGCCCGGGCGATGTAGGCCGCAGCGCCGAAGCTTTCCGTGTAGCTCACGCCGTGATAAGACGGATCGGGCTCGACGAGCACGCGAAAACGTTCCTTGTGCTCGGCCCAGGGAAACTTGCCGCTGTCGACGATCACCCCTCCGATGGAATTCCCGTGTCCGCCGAGGTATTTGGTGAGCGAATGCACCACGATGTCGGCGCCGTGCTCGAAAGGGCGGCACAGGTAAGGGGAGGGGACGGTGTTGTCGACGATGAGCGGGATGCCGTGCTCGTGGGCGATCGCCGCGAGCCGCTCGAAGTCGGTGATGTTGCCCAAGGGATTGCCGATCGATTCGCAGAAGATCGCCTTGGTCTTGCCGTCGATGAGCCGCGCGAAGGAGGCGGGGTCGCGGTGGTCGGCGAAGCGGATCTCGATGCCGTATCTGGGCAGCGTATGGGCGAAGAGGTTGTAGGTGCCGCCGTAGAGGGTGGCCGAACTCACCACGTTGTCGCCGGCTTGGGCGATCGTCTGGATGGCGTAGGTGATGGCAGCCATGCCCGAGGCGAGCGACAGGCCCGCGATACCGCCTTCCATGGCGGCGACGCGCTTTTCCAGCACGTCGCAGGTCGGGTTCATCATGCGGGTATAGATGTTGCCCGGCACCTTGAGGTCGAAGAGATCGGCGCCGTGCTGCGTGTCGTCGAAGGCGTAGGACGTGGTCTGGTAGATGGGCACCGCCACGGCCTTGGTGGTCGGGTCGGGCGTGTAGCCGCCGTGGACGGCGATCGTCTCGATGCGCATGGAGGGGCTCCTGTCGGATGAGTCGCGAAAAATGAATCGCGAAAATATAGCACGACGGCCAGGGTCGCACAGGGGAAGGAAGGAATGTCGTTATTCGCACGCGAAGAATTTCAATTTACGGACTTGCTGGCGTTCAAACCAACCAGCAAACCTCCAGCCTCACGACCTCACTCGCCGCGGTTTCCCCACGGCATCACGGGAACCGTCGATAAGCTATTGAAAGGCGAGCCTTCGATGACCTTCCTGCTGATCGCAATATATACCAATGTATTGTTTTTTTCATCCCACAGGCGGACCACGCGCGTCTCTTTGAAGAGCAGCGATGTGTCCTCGGAAAATACCGTCTCTTCTTTGGGCAGGCGCGGCGGCAATACGATCGGACCCGTCTGCCGGCAGGCCAAGGAAAACTGTGACGGATCTTGCGCCACGCCGAACGCCCCGGAAATGCCTCCTGTCTTGGCCTGGCTGACGTGGCAGGTCACCCCTTGCACCTTGGGGTCGTGAAAAGCCTCGACGCAGACCTTGTGGTTTGCACCGATGAGCTTCCATGCGGTGGTGACGCAACCGATTTCTTCTGCGTTGGCGAGCAGGGGGCCGCCGAACAGGCAGATCACGAAAACAGCGGCTGACTTGAGGTTCATCTGAGTCTCCCGAGGATATTTTACATAATACAAATTATCACGCTTTTACTTCAGGGGAGCAAGAAAGAGCACCTCGGGTACCGGTGTACCCGCTAGACGGGCCTTCTTGCCCAGCGCCGCGACATGGCGCAAGGTAGCGCGCTGCTCTTCATGACCGAGGAACTCTTGCACTTCTTCGAGACTATAGCGGCCGCACGTCAAGGCCAAACGTGCGAAGGTGTTACGCAAAAGGTTTGCTCCCGTCTGCTCGTGTGTTTCCGTCAGGGGGCCTAGCCAGAGATTGACGCGGCGAAAAAGCCCCGATACGGAAAAAGCGGAACCTTGACGTGTGGCGGGACAAAAGACGTTTCCTGGAATGGATGAGGCCTTGCGCTCGATCTGCCACTCGTCGATCCAGGTCCGCCAAGGTCCTTCCGGCAAAACGAGCGTCCGATGTGCCCGATGGACGCTGTTTGGCCGCACCTCGATTTCGTACAGGGGCGAAACATCTCCCACGCGAAGCCCGATCAATTCGTTTGCACGTAGACCGGCACCGAGCAGCAAACCTGCCGCCGCCCGGTCTCTCTTGCCGCGCCAACCCGGCAAGGCTTCGAGCCGTTCGACGACGGCGGCGAGCTCCGTTTCATCCAGGCTTTCGGGATCGTCGGGATCCAAGATTTTCTCTTTTGCGAGTTCCTCTCGCAAAGGATGTACTCCTGGCCAACCAATACGGGATAGATAACGATACACGCGATCGAGAAGCTGGAGATACCTTCGGCGTGATATGGCTTCGAGCTCATGAGCGGCGAAAATTTTTGCCGCATCCTTGGGAGAAGCCTCGAGCAATCCAACCCCTTCCCTTTCGAGCGCATCGAGCCACCAAGAAAAAATCGCCACATAGGTTTTCGTTGAGCTGCGTCGAAACTGCCGATCATGGACGATGCGTTGTTGTGATAACCAATCGAGGAAACTTTCACGTGGAGCTTCTTGCCACGAGCGCAGATCATCCGCAGGCCAAAAAGTACCATTACGCGTGGGCAACGCAATAGGGGCCGTTTTTCTCATAGGGCCCTACTCCATGTGATTCTTGGCAAGAGTATATTGTAGCAAAAATTTCAATTTACCAACTGTAAGCTCCATTTTGATTGTTGAAGTTATTTGCTGACTTTTGTGGATTCTAGCTATTTCTATTGCAGTTCAGTCGATGGTGCGAGTTTTTTATGGTTTTCGTCTCCTTTGTCCGTAAATTGAAATTTAATTTTCGAGACGGTCGCAGGTCCGGGTCTGGAACTCCTGATAATCAGCTTGGGGGCGTTTTGGTCCGAAAACGCAGCGACCCAAGCACTGCCACGATCAACACGATCGATACGAGCGGCACTTCTCCGCCAAGACGTACGAAGGGGGTAAGACCCTCCCTGCCCTGCACCGTCATGTCCAGCGTACCTTCCTGCCATTCGGGCAAAGCCGAGAGCACTCGACCATCGGCGTCGAACCCTACGCTCACGCCCGTATTCGTCGCCTGAACCCAGGGACGGGCGGTCTCCAACGCCCGCACCCGACCGATCTGGGCGTGCTGGGCTTGCGCGGCGCTGCGGTCGTACCAGGCGAGATTGGAGAGATTGAGTAGCCAGGTGGCACCTGCGCGCACATCACCGGCGATCAGGTCGGCGAAGGCGCTCTCATAGCAGATATTGACTGCCGCTGCGCTCTCGCCCACGCGCAGCATGGCTTGTCGCGCAGCCCCCGGTCCTTGGTCCGACATGGGAATCGACAGGGCGCGGAAAAACCAGCCGAAGAGCGGCGGCGAGTATTCGCCAAACGGAACCAGGTGGCGTTTGTGATAGGAAAAGGGCGCGGCCCTGCCCTGCGCCAGCGCCGAATTGTGGATGACACCTGCCGCGTCGCGCGTGAAAGCGCCATAGAGCACGGTACGATCCTCGCCCAAGACCTGCGCCACGAGGCTGCGCCACTCGTCGGGAATCTGGGCGTCGAGCAGCGGCAGAGAGGTTTCTGGCAGCACCACCAGCGTGCCGCGCGTCTGCGCGAGCAGCTCGGCCTGGCGCCAAAGGTGGCGCCCCAGCAGCGCCCCGTCCCATTTCTGATCCTGGGGAATCGCCGGCTGCACCAGGCTCAGCGCAAGCGGCGCCCCTGCAGGCCGGGACCATTCCACGCCGCGCAGGGCGCCGCCGAGTGCGGCCATGATGGCCACGAACGGCAGCCAGCGCCGCCAGGATAGGCCGAAGGCGATGAGCCCGGCAAGGACGAAGAGCAGGAAACCCACCCCCAGCGCTCCGACGAGCGGATAGAATCCTGCCAAGGGGCTGGGCGGTGTCTGGCTCAGGCCGGGAGTGAGCCAGGGAAAGCCGGAGAAGGCCCAGCCGCGCGCCCATTCGGCGGCCGTGAAGACCGCCGCCGTAAAAAACGCCCGGCGGAAAGCGCTTCCTGACGGAGCCCAGCGCACGGCCAGTCCCGCCGCCAAGGCCCACCACGCGGCAAGGTAGGCGGCAAAGAGCGACACCGCTGCCCAGGCGGCCGGCCAGGGAAGCCCGCCATAGCGTGCGAGCGCCACCGACAGCCACCCTACCCCCACGAGAAAATACGGCCAGGCCCAGAGGAAGGCCGCGACCATGGCCTGTCGCGGACTGGCATGCACCAACGCGAAAAAGAGGGGCAGAAGCGCAACGGGCAACCACCAGAACGCCTCGGTCGGGGCGAAGGCCAAAGGGGCGCTCGCTCCGGCAGCGGCGATCAGGATCCCCCCTGCCCAAGGCGGCAGAGAATGGCCGCGCAGGGTCAGAGGCGGCAGCCAGGCGGCCATCCTCACCCTGCGCTTTCCTCTCCGCCCGAGGGTGCTGGCGGGCGCACGCGCAGCCAGTGCAGCCGGCGGCTGTCGGCACGCAGCACCTCGAAAGTCCAGCCGTCGATCTCGAGGCGCTCGCCGCGCTGCGGCAGGCGCCCGAGCCGATGGATCACGAGTCCGCCGACGGTGTCGCTCTCCTCGTCGGAGAACTCGGTTCCAAACGCCTCGTTGAAGTCGATGAGCTCCATCGTCGCCTTGACGCGATAGCTGCCGTCGGCTTCGAGCCGGATGGCGTCTTCCGGCTCGTCGAAGTCGTATTCGTCTTCGATCTCGCCGACGATCTGCTCGAGCACGTCTTCGATCGTCACCAGGCCACTCACTCCGCCGTATTCGTCGGCGACGATGGCCATGTGGTTGCGCCGACGGCGAAATTCGCGCAGCAGCAGATCCAGCCGTTTGGATTCCGGCACGAACACGGCCGGACGCAGGCTATCGCGCAGATCGAACGGCAAGCCGGCGAAATAGCGGATCAGGTCCTTGGCAAGGAAGATGCCGAGAACGTCGTCCTTGCTCTCGCCGATCGCCGGAAAGCGCGAATGATTCGTTTCCGCCGCGAAGCGGGCGATCTCCTCGATCGGGTCGTCGATGCGGATCACGTCCATCTGGCTGCGCGGCACCATCACGTCGCGCACGCGCAGCTCGGAAATCGCCAGGGCGCCTTCGATGATGGAGAGCGCCTCGGCGTCGAAAAGGTTTCGCTCGCAGGCCGAGCGCAGCACTTCCAGCAATTCTTCGCGCGTTTCCGGCTCGCGCGACCAGAACGCCGTCAGCCGATCCCACCAGCTACGATGGGAAGGTTCGTCGTCGTCTTTCATCGCTCCTCGTCAGCATACGGGTCGGGAAAACCGAGCCGCCCGAGCACGTCGCGCTCGAGCGCCTCCATCTCGGCCGCCTGCGCTTCGTCCTCATGGTCGTAGCCTTGCAGGTGCAGCATACCATGCACGATCAGGTGCGCGTAGTGCGCCGCCAACGGCTTGCCCTGCTCCGTGGCCTCGCGCGCCACCACGGGCGCGCACAGCACCAGATCCCCCATCAAGCCGGCTTCTTCTGGAAGATCATAGACGAAAGAAAGCACGTTGGTGGCGTAATCCTTGCCACGGAACCGTCGGTTCAATTCACGCCCTTCGTCGGCATCGACGAAACGCACCGTCACCTGCGCCTCGCCCTCCAATAAGGCGGCACGCGTCCAGCGCAGCACCGCGGCGCGCGGCGGCAATTCTTCGGCGGCGCAGGCCCGCTGATAGCTCAGGCGCAGGCGTTTCACCGTTCCCCTCCTTCGAGGCGGTCATAGGCTTCGACGATGCGCGCCACCAGCGGGTGGCGCACCACGTCTTCCTTGAGGAACTGGGTGAAGGCCACGCCGCGCACCTCGGCCAGTACCTCGCGCGCCTGCGCGAGACCGCTCTTGGCGCCGCGCGGCAGGTCGATCTGGGTGAGATCGCCCGTGATGACCGCCTTGGAGCCGATGCCGATGCGTGTCAGGAACATCTTCATCTGCTCGGGAGTGGTGTTCTGCGCTTCGTCTAGAATGATGAACGAGTGATTGAGCGTGCGTCCGCGCATGAAGGCGAGCGGGGCGATCTCGATCGCGCCGCGCTCGAAGAGCTTGCCCACGCGCTCGAAACCGAAGAGGTCGTAGAGCGCATCGTACAAAGGACGAAGATAGGGGTCGACTTTCTGCGCCAGATCGCCGGGCAAAAACCCTAGGCGCTCGCCGGCTTCCACCGCCGGGCGCGTGAGCACGATGCGCTCGATTTGTTCGCGCTCGAAGGCGTCGACGGCCGCCGCCACCGCGAGATAGGTCTTGCCCGTGCCGGCCGGGCCGATGCCGAAGGTGATGTCGTGCGACTGGATCGCGCGCAGATAGGCCACCTGGCGCGGCGTGCGTCCGCCGATCGCCCCCTTGCGCGTGCGCAGCTGCGGCACCGCGCCTTCCTCGGCCGACGCCTCGTTCGCGTCGCTCAGGCGTTCGATCACGCCGAGCTGGATGTCGTCGAGCGAGAGCTCTTGCCCGGCGCGGGCCCACAGCCGCTGCAGGACGTCGAGCGCGAGCCTCGCCTGAGCCGGCGCGCCGGCCAGGGTGAAGTGGCCGCTGCGCCGTGCGATCGTCACGTCGAAGGCCGATTCGATCTGGCGTAGGTTCTCGTCGAGCACCCCGCACAGGTTCGCGAGTCGCGCGTTGTCGAGCGGCTCGGCTTCCCACTCCAGGTACTTCATCTCAGGACGCACGGACGAGCACCTCCCCGCGCAGGCTGTGCGGCAGCGCCTCGGTGATCTTCACGTCGATGAACTGCCCCACCAGCCGGGGCTCGCCGCGGAAATTGACCACGCGGTTGTTCTCGGTACGCCCGGCAAGCCAGGCCGGGTCTTTCTTCGAGGGACCGGTGACGAGCACCCGCTCGATGCGCCCCACCATGGCCTCGCTGAAGGCGCGCTCCTGCGCCTCGAGTTGCGCCTGCAATCGGGCGAGCCAGGCGAGCTTGGTCTGCTGCGGCACCGGGTCGGGCAGTTCGGCCGCGGGCGTACCGGGCCGGGCGCTATAGACGAAACTGAAGGAATGGTCGAACTGCAGCTCCTCGACGAGGCGCAGCGTCTTTTCGAAGTCGGCTTCGGTCTCGCCGGGAAAACCGACGATGAAGTCGGAGGACAGCGACAGGTCGGGGCGCACCGCCCGCAGCCGCCGCACGATGGACTTGTATTCGAGCACGGTATAGCCGCGTTTCATCGCCGCGAGCACCCGGTCGGAGCCGGACTGCACCGGCAGGTGCAGGTGGCTGACGAGCTGGGGAATTTTCTCGTAGGCGGCGATCAGGCGCGAAGTCATCTCTCGCGGGTGCGAGGTGGTGTAGCGAATGCGCTCGATGCCGGGGATCTCGGCCACACACTCCAGCAGAAAGGCGAAGTCGCCCACTTCGTCCCCCTGACGCGTGATGCGCCCGCGCCAGGCGTTGACGTTCTGCCCCAGCAGGGTCACCTCCTTGACCCCCTGCTCGGCGAGCTGGGCCACTTCGACGAGCACATCCTCTAGCGGACGGGAGATCTCTTCGCCCCGCGTGTAGGGGACGATGCAAAACGAGCAGTATTTGGAGCAGCCTTCCATGATGGAAACGAAGGCGCTCGCCCCCTCGACGCGCGGCTCGGGCAGCGCATCGAACTTTTCGATCTCGGGGAAGGAGATATCGACCTGCGGCCGATCCTGGCGCCGACGCGCTTCGATGAGCTCAGGCAGCCGGTGCAGGGTCTGCGGCCCGAAGACGACGTCCACGTAAGGGGCGCGGCGCACGATGGCCTCGCCCTCCTGGCTCGCCACGCAGCCGCCCACGCCGATCACGAGATCGGGGTTGCGGCGCTTGAGCTCTTTGACCCGCCCCAAGTCGTGAAAGACCTTCTCCTGTGCCTTTTCACGCACCGAGCAGGTGTTGAAGAGGATGACGTCGGCTTCGAGCGGATCGTCGGTGGGTTCGGCGCCGTAGCGCGCCGCGAGTACGTCGAACATCTTGGTCGTGTCGTACTCGTTCATCTGGCATCCGAACGTGCGGATGTAGACTTTTTTCATTTGCCTGTGGACCCTTGACATCCGAAAGGGAAAACCGGTATATTACCAGACTCGATGGTGAAGTAGCTCAGATGGTTAGAGCGACGGATTCATAACCCGTAGGTCGGCGGTTCGACTCCGCCCTTCACCACCAGTTCCTCCGCGCCGCGATCCCCTTTTTGCACCACCACTTTCTCCCGCTCGATGAGGCGGCGAAAGGTCTCGTCGATGCTCGCCCAGTCGATCACGTCCACGCGGTAAGGCAGATCGGACTCGGAGAAGTCCTCGCGCAACCGGGCGCCGAGATCGAGCGGCAGGGGTCGGTCGGTGATCACGGCCAGATCCAGGTCGGAATACTTCCTTGCCGTTCCCTTGGCGCGTGAGCCGAACGCCCAGACTTCGATACCCGGAAGATGGCGCTGCAGGATGTCCCGCACGATCCGCCAATGCTCTGGGCGGATATCGAGCGGCGGGACGCTCTCGCTCATGACAGCCGCTCCCGCAGCCGCTCGCGCAGATGACGCACTTCCGTGAGGAATTCGGGGATGCCTCGAACCACTTCGAGCGCGACGTTCTCGTCGTAGGCATGGCTGGTCTTGGCGCGCATCTCGCGGTAACGCCGCCAGTCGGGCCATTCTCCCCGCAGAAGTCCCTGCTCGTTGCCGGCGCGGATCAAATCCTGAAAGGGCATGTCGTCGTACTGCTGCGGTGAGGCAGAGGTGAGCCGGAGAAAGCGCTTGAGCATCTTGTGCGCGAGCTCGTAAGTGAACTCGAAGCGCTGGATCAGTCCGTCGCGAATCTGCAGGTCCTCAGGGTCTTGCAGATATCGCCTCCAACCCTCTTCCAGCCGGGCCAAGGCGCGCTCCAGCGGGGTGATGTCGAGCGACTCATCCATCACGCATCTTCCTCCCTCATCCCCTGCCGGGTTGGTGCTTCGGGTGGCACGGCGATACCCCTCAGCGCTGGCCGATCTTCACGTCGCCGAACACGCCGCGGTGCTGTTGCGGCTGGCAGCGCCAGTATTGCGGCGGGGCCTCGACGGTGGCGCCGAGCGCGGCGGCGGCGTGCCACGGCCAGCGCGGATCCCACACCATCATGCGCGCGAGCGCTACCAGATCGGCTTTTTCTTCGGCAAGAATGGCCTCGGCCTGCTGCGGCTCGGTGATGAGCCCGACGGCGATCACGGGCATGTGCTTCACGGCGCGCCGTACCGCTTCGGCGAATGGCACCTGATAGCCCGGAGCCACCGGAATTTTCTGCAGCGGCGAGAGACCGCCGCTCGAGACGTGGATATAAGCGCAGCCCAAGGGTTCGATCGCCTGCGCGAGCACGATGCTCTGCTCCAGATTCCAACCCCCTTCCACCCAGTCGGTGGCCGAGATGCGCACGCCCACGGGAATGCGCTCGGGAACGGCATCGCGCACCGCCCGGAACACTTCCAACGGAAAGCGCATGCGGTTCTCCAGCGAGCCACCGTACGCATCGGAGCGCTGGTTCGACAGCGGAGAGAGGAATTCGTGCAGCAGGTAGCCGTGCGCCATGTGCAGCTCGATCGCCTGCAGGCCGCAGTCGACGGCGCGCCGGGCGGCGGCCACGAAGGCTTCGCGGATACGGGCAAGACCGGCTGCATCGAGCTCCTGCGGCGGCAGCTCACCCGGAGCGTGCGGCAGGGGCGAAGGGGCGAGCGCGAGCCAACCACCCTCCTCCACCGGAATCTGGGCGCCTCCTTCCCACGGCACCCGGCTCGAGGCCTTGCGCCCGGCATGGGATAGCTGGATGGCAAGCGGTATCACCCCTTGACGACGCACGGGTGCCAACGACCGGGCGAGCGACTCGGCGTGCGCGTCAGACCATAGCCCCAGACAACCCGGCGTGATGCGCCCTTCGGGCGTGACGGCGGTCGCCTCGACGATGAGCATGCCCGCACCCGAGAGCGCCATTGATCCCCAATGCAGAAGGTGCCAATCACTGGGATGCCCCTCCTGCGCCGAATACTGGCACATGGGCGCGATCACGATGCGGTTGGGCAGCTCCAGCGCCCCCAAGCGGAACGAAGAAAACAGACGGCTCACGGAATTCTCCTTGTTTCAAGGATGTGGGCGCCAGCGCGCCCGCTAGGCCGATGCCCGGAAAAACTGACGCAGCGAGATCTCAGCTCCGAGCGCCCCCAATACCGCCCCGGCGGCAACGAGTGCCACCCCTCCCGCCCAGACGGGAAACGGAAAGAATCCTCCGAGTCCGTAGAGTCGGGCGAGTTCGTCGAACGGCGGCGTGAGCCAGGCGATGAGCCCGCCCCAGAGCGCCGCGCCGACGCAGCCGGCGAACAGCCCCTGCAGCCAGCCGAGCCAGCGAAACGGCCGGCCGATGTAGCCGTCGGTGGCACCCAGGGCGCGCAGCACGGAGATCTCCTGCGCCGCGGCCACGAGTTGCAGCCGGATCGCCAGATAGGTCTGCGCCAGCATTCCCAAGGCGAACCAGGCCGCGAGCGCCGCTGCCACCATCGTGCCGGCGCGCGCGAGCCCATGCACCCGCTCTACCCAGGCCGTGTCCACCTGGACCGCCTCGATGCCAGGCTCGGCGGTGAGCCGTTGCTGCAGCTCGGCCACGTCCTGCGGGGCATGGCGACGCGGCACCAGCGTCATGGCGTCCGGTAGGGGATTGTCGGGCAAGGTCTCGATCGCCGCGCCCAGATCCGTCTGCCGCAGACGGGCGAGCGCTTCCTCGCGCGGGATGAACACGACGCGCGCCACCGCTTCGTCCTCGCGCCAGCGTTGCACCACCGCGAGCGCCTCTTCGCGGGCAAGCTTTTGCCGGAAAAAGGCCGTGATCTGCGGCTCCGTCCCCTGCCCGCCGAACCACTGGGTGACGCCGGCCCCGATCCAGGCCATCGTCGCCGGCAGCGCGAGCGCCGTGGCGAGCACGAGCGTGACCACCGCCGTCACCAGCGGCGCCGTACGCAATAGGATCGCGGCGCGCCCCAGCGCCTCCGCCTGCCCTTCCCACCATCCCCGTTTCACCGCGCATCCTCCACCAGGCGACCGTGCGCGAGCACGATGCGCCGCTGCGCCACGCTGGAAAAAAGCGCCTCGTCGTGTGTGGCGATGATCATCGTCACCCCCGCCGCATGAAAGGCGCGCAACAGGCGCACCACTTCCGTGGCGCTGTCGTGATCGAGCTGGGCGGTGGGTTCGTCGGCGATGACCACCGAAGGCCGATGCACTACGGCGCGAGCGATCGCCGCCCGCTGCTGCTCTCCACCCGAGAGGGTGGGCGGCAGTTCGTGCGCCCGGCCGGCGAGTCCGACGCGCTCCAGCGCCAGTGCCACGCGCTCGAACGCCTGCCGCCGCGGCACCCCGGCGAGCAGAAGCGGCAGGGCCACGTTCTCGGCCACCGTGCGCTGCGGCAAGAGGGGAGCGTCGGAGAGTACCAGGCCGAAGCGACGCCGATAATACGGCAAGCCTCCCCGCCCCAGGCGCGCCACGTCGTGCTCATTGACCGAAACGGTACCGCTGGTGGGTGTCTCCAGACCGGCGATGAGACGAAAGAGCGTGGTTTTCCCCGCCCCCGAATGGCCGCATACCAGAAGAAACTGCCCGGCGGGGATGGTGAGGTCGACATCGACGAGCGCCGCCACCGGGCCGGGATAGATCTTGGCGAGTTTCTCGCAACGGATCATCGTTCGATCCCGAGCAGCGCCTCCACGAAATCGCGGGCCGAGAAGGGGCGAAGATCGTCGATGCCCTCGCCCACGCCGATGAAACGCACCGGCTTGGGGCAACGCCGGGCGATCGCCGCGATCACGCCTCCCTTGGCCGTGCCGTCGAGCTTGGTGAGCACGAGCCCGGTGAGGCTGACGGCCTTGTCGAAGGTTTCGACCTGGGTGATGGCGTTCTGGCCGATGTTGGCATCGAGCACGAGCAGCACTTCGTGCGGTGCGCCCGGCTCGGCCTTGGCGATGACGCGGCGCACCTTGGCAATCTCCTCCATCAGATGCAGCTGGGTGGGGAGCCGCCCGGCCGTGTCGATGATGGCCACATCGACGCCCCGGGCCTTGGCCGCCTGCACCGCGTCGAAGGCCACCGCCGCCGGGTCGCCGTGCTCCTGCGCGATCACCGGCACGCCGTTGCGCTCGCCCCACACCACCAGCTGCTCGCGCGCCGCGGCACGGAAGGTGTCTCCCGCCCCGAGCAGCACGGTTTTTCCTTGCGACTGGAAGTACTTGGCGAGTTTGCCGATGGACGTGGTCTTGCCCGCACCATTGACCCCCGTCACCATGATGATGAAGGGCTTGTGGGACTCGACCTCCAGCGCTTGCTGCAAGGGCAGGAGCAGCTCGGTGAGCAGTTCGGCCATCACGCCGCGCAGCTGCTCGGCGTCGGTCAGGCCATCTTTCTTGATGCGCCGGCGCAGGGAATCCATCAGCCATTGCGTGGCCTCCACCCCGCAGTCGGCGAGCAGGAGCGTGGTCTCGATCTCTTCGAGGAGATCCTCGTCGATGCGCCGCCGCCCGAAGAGCCCGGCGAGGTTTTGCCGCGTGCGCGCCAGTCCCGCCTTGAGACGCTCGGTCCAGGAGCGCTTGCGCGATTCTTGCTCGGGCGCAGCTGCACCCTGGGATTGCCTCTCCACGGCGACGGGCTCGCCCGCAGGCAGGATCGAATCCGATTCCTGTACGGCGGCCTCGGTCCCCGACTCGGGGGCATGGGGCGAATCTGCTGCCTTCGCTTCGGCTGCAATTGCCTCCTCCGGCGACGTTTCCGGCAAGGTTTGCGCCGACGCGGCGTCGGCGCCGCTGCCGGGGGAAGTTTCGCTGGGAAGCAGCGCTTCGGTGCCTTGCGTCCCGGCCGAATCCGCGGATTCCTTTTTCTTTCGCTTGAACAAACCGAACATGAGGCTGTCTGCCACCTTGGTGCGGATACCCGGAGCGCCAAGCACCGGATACCGCCGAAAAAGTATGGGTACAATGTTGCCTTGGGCGTTTGCTCACCCAACGGGTGAAAAGGATTCTAGCAGATGCGATTCGATCCCTCCCTACGCCGGACGTTCCCCTGGTCGCGGTCGTTTCTCGCCGCCCTCCTCGTCCTTACGGCCTTGCTGGTCGCCACGGCGGCGCGCGCCGAGGCCAAACTCTTTCGCCTCGACAATGGCATGGAACTCATCGTGGTCGAAGATCACCGGGCTCCTTCCGTGGTGCACATGCTCTGGTACGACGTAGGCTCCATCGACGAGCCGGCGGGCAAGACGGGCGTGGCGCACGTATTCGAGCACATGATGTTCAAAGGCACGCCCACCGTGGGGCCGGGGGAATTCAGCCGGCGCGTGGCCGAGCTCGGCGGGCGCGACAACGCCTTCACCAGCCGCGACTACACCGCCTACTTCGAGCAGATCCCGCCGCAGGCGCTGGAAGAAGTCATGAAGCTCGAGGCCGACCGCATGCAGCACCTCGCCTTCGACCCGAATGAGTTCGTCAAGGAGCGCGAGGTGGTGCGCGAGGAGCGGCGCCTGCGTACCGACGACGTACCCGAGTCGCTCGGCGAAGAAGCCCTCATGGCCACCGCCTTCTGGTCCCATCCCTACCACAACCCCGTGATCGGCTGGCCCACCGACCTCGAACGGCTCACCCTCGAAGACGTGCGGCAGTGGTACCGTACCTGGTACGCGCCGAACAACGCCCGGTTGGTGATCGTGGGCGACGTCAAAGCAGAAGACGTTCTGGCGCTGGCCCAGCGCCACTACGGCTCGATCGGTGCACGCCCTGTGCCCGAGCGACCCGTGCGCGACGAAACCCCGCAGCATGGCCGGCGCTACGCGATCGTGCGCGGCCCCACGGAACTTCCTAGCCTGACGCTCGCCTGGAAAGTGCCGCCGCTGCGCGATCTCGAGGCCGACCGCGATCCCTACGCCCTCATGGTGCTCGCCGCCGTGCTCGATGGCTACGACGGCGCACGCCTGACGAAAGCTCTGGTGCGGGAGCAACCCAGGGCCATCGCCGTCTCGGCCGACTATGACGGCCTCGCCCGCGGTCCCGGCCTCTTCACGCTGTCGGCCAGCGCCCGCCCCGGCGTGCCGCTCGATGCCCTGGAAAAGGCACTGCGCGAGGAAGTGGAGCGCATCGCCAAGGAAGGGGTTTCCGAACAGGAACTGCAGCGGGTCATCCGCCAGGCAGTGGCGCAGCAGGTCTATAAGCGCGACTCCCTCATGGGTCAGGCCATGGAGATCGGCTTTTCCCGCGCCGTGGGACTACCATGGGACGCGAGCGCGCGCATCACCGAGGCGCTCAAGCGCGTCACCGCCGCCGAGGTGCAGCGCGCGGCCCAGACCTGGTTCGCCGAAGAGGGGCTCACCCGTGTCGACGTGCTGCCCGACGGCAGCGCGCCGCGCCCCGTCGCCGTCGATCCGCACGCGCCGCTGCGCTGACCTTTTTCCTAGGAGGCACCGATGACCCGCCGTATCCTCCGTACCCGCGCTTTTGCCGCGCTGCTCTTCTTCATCGCCACCGCGTTCTCGCCGCTCGCCCTGGCGTTGCCGACGATCGAGCGCTTCACCACCGCGAACGGCGTGCGCGTCGATTTCGTCGCCAGTCGCGAACAGCCTCTCATCGACGTAGTCGTCTCGTTCGATGCCGGCTCCGCCCGCGACCCCGAGGGCAAGGAAGGGCTGGCTTCCCTCACCCGCCAACTGCTCGACACCAGTACCCGGGTGCACGACGAGCAGGGCCTGAGCGACGCCTTCGCCGATCTGGCCGTCAGCCTCTCCGGTTCGGTCGACGAAGACCGCGCCACCGTGGCCTGGCGCAACCTCTCGGAGGCGCAGGTGCGCGACGCGGCCGCGGATCTGGTGGCCGAAGTGCTCACCCAGCCCATCTTCTCTCCCGCCATCTTCATACGCGAACGCGCGAACGCCAAGGCGGCGCTCAAGGACGCCCTCACCCGGCCCGAGGTGCTCTCCGAACGCACCTTCACCGCCAACGTCTATCGCGACCATCCTTACGGCAAGCTTCCCACACTCGAGTCGCTCGACCGGATCACGCGCGAGGATCTCATCGCCTTTCATCGCGCCTACTACACCCGCGCGGCGGCGCACGTGGCCATCGTCGGCGATCTCGATCGCGCCCAGGCCGAGCAGCTCGCCGACCGCATCACGGCGAAACTGCCCGCGGGGGAAGCGCCCAAGCCGCTGCCGCCGGTCGCCCCGACCCAGGCGCACGACGAGCGCATCGCCCATCCGGCGCAGCAGGCCCACCTGCGCCTGGGCCTGGCGGTGATGACGCGGGACGATCCCGATTATTTTCCGCTGCTCGTAGGCAACCACGTGCTCGGCGGCGGCGGTTTCGGCTCGCGCCTGGTCGATGAGATCCGCGAGCAGCGCGGCTACGCCTACAGCGTGGCGAGCGTGCTCGAGCCACGCCGCCAGGCCGGGCCTTTCGTCATCGCGCTGCAGACCCGCGGCAAACAGGCCGACGAAGCCATGGCGCTCGCGCGTGAGACGCTCGCGCGCTTCCGCGAACAAGGTCCCACGGCCGAGGAGCTGCGCCGCGCCCAGGACAACATCGCCCAAGGCTTCGGCCTGAGGCTCGATTCCAACCGCAAGCTCATCGGCTACGTTTCGATGATGGGTTATTACAACCTCCCCACCGATTGGCTCGAACGCTATCCGCAGGCCGTGCGCGCCGTCACCGCGCAACAGGTGCAGGACGCCTTCACGCGGCGCATCGATCCGGCGCGTCTGGTGACGGTGCGCGTCGGCGGCGACGGGGATCGGTGAGGCGATGGCGCGGCTGCGCCTCATCGGCGGCGCCTGGCGCTCGCGGCTGCTCACCGTGCCCGACCTTCCCGGTTTGCGCCCGACGCCGGATCGGGTGCGCGAGACGCTCTTCAACTGGCTGGGGCAGGATCTCACCGGGCTTTCCTGCCTCGATCTCTTCGCCGGCACCGGCGCGCTCGGCTTCGAAGCCGCCTCGCGCGCAGCGGCACGCGTCACCCTCGTGGAGCGCGACCGGCGTCTCGCACGGCGTCTCGAAGAAAACCGGCGGCTGCTCGGCGGCGACACGGTGCGCATTCTTCTTGCCGATGCGTTAGAATGCGCGCGCGCCTGGTCCGAGCCCGTCGACGTGCTCTTCCTCGACCCGCCCTACCGCGAACGTTGGCCCGAGCGGCTCGAACCCTGGCTCGACCGGCTCGTGCGCCCCGAAGGAGCCATCTACCTCGAGGCCGAGCATGAAATCGAGACACTCGGGGCTTGGCACACCGTGAAACGCGGCCGTGCGGGCCAAGTGCATTACCATTTGCTGGAGCGCAGCCCATGAGCGAACGATCGGTCGTCGTCTATCCCGGCACCTTCGACCCCTTCACCCGGGGGCACGAAGACCTCGTACGCCGCGCTTCCCGCATCTTCGACGAGATCATCGTCGCCGTGGCGCGCAGCCGCAACAAAAACCCCCTGTTCGGACTCGAAGAGCGCGTTGAGATCGCCCGCGAAGTGCTCTCGCCTTTTCCCAACGTCGAAGTAGTGGGTTTCGATGGCCTCCTGATCGACTTCATGCGCCAGCGCAGCGCGCGCATCCTGCTGCGAGGCTTGCGCGCCGTCTCCGACTTCGAATACGAATTCCAGATGGCCGGAATGAACCGCAAGCTCTTTCCCGACATCGAAACGGTGTTCCTCACCCCGGCGGACGAATACATGTTCATCTCGGCGACGATGGTGCGCGAAATCGCCCGGCTGGGCGGCGACGTGCGCGGATTCGTGCATCCCGTGGTCGCCGAGCGGCTCGCGCACCGCAATGCCGCGCAAACCGATTGACCTTTCCTTCCTGCGGAGGCTTTTCCATGGCCCTGAAAATCACCGAAGAGTGCATCAACTGCGACGTGTGCGAACCCGAGTGCCCCAACGAGGCGATCTCGCAGGGCGACGAGATCTACGTCATCGACCCGGACAAATGCACCGAGTGCGTCGGTCACTACGACGAACCCCAATGCCAGCAGGTGTGCCCGGTGGATTGCATCATCCCCGATCCGGACCACCGCGAGACCAAGGAGCAGCTGCTGGAGAAATACAAACGCCTCATGGCCGCCAAGGCGAAAGCCTGAGCGCCCGTGCGCACGAAGCGGCGGCGCCCTTTTCCTGCAAAGAGGACGGCGCCGCCGTTTTTGCTGCGCCGCAAAAAGCGTATAATTTCCTTATCGTGTCCCTATCGATCCGCTCCGTGAAACCCAAGCCCCGCTATCGACCTCGTCGCTCGCCTCACCCCCGCTGCGCTCGCGGCTGACGCCTTCGTCGTTTCGCCGCGATCCGAAAACCCCGTCGGCGAAACGTACAAAGGTGCTCCATGCTGCGACTGTTCCAGACCGAAAAAGACGCCATCCGCGAACTGCCCAAAACCCTCACCGCCGACGCACAGGCCGTGGCGAGGGCGCTGTGGATCGACGCGCAAGACCCGGACGAAAACGAGCGCGAGCTGCTGCAGCGGCTGTTGAACGCCGAACTCCCCGAATCCGAAGACGTCGAGGAAATCGAGTCCTCCGCGCGCTTTTTCATCGACAACCAGGGGCTGCACGTCCACTCCCTTTTCCTTGCCCAGGAAGAGGGCCGCCACGTCACCGTCACCGTCGCTTTCATCCTGCAGCGCGATCGCCTCATCTCGGTGCGCGAGGAAGACCTGGCCGACTTCCGCCTGCTGCGCATGCGTGCTCGCCACGGCCAGGTGCACGCGCGTACCCCCCAAGAGCTGCTCGTGACCATCTTCGAGCAGAAGGTGGAAAACCTCGCCGACACCATCGAAGACCTGCACCGGCGGCTCGAGGACGTCAGCTTCATGGTGCTCGAGGACGAGAACGCCGAGCTCGAGGACGCCATCGACAAGCTGGCCAAGATCGAGAACAGCAACGGACGCATCCGCCTGTGCCTGATGGACACCCAGCGCGCCGTCTCCTTCCTGCTGCGCCATCTGCGCGATCAGGCCGAACTGCAGGAAACCTGCCGCGAGATGATCCGCGACCTCGAAACCCTCATGTCGCACACCAACTTCGTCTTCGAGAAGATCAACTTCCTCATGGATTCGGCGCAGGGGTTCATCAACATCGAGCAGAACCAGATCATCAAGATCTTCTCCATCGCCGCAGTGGTCTTCCTGCCGCCGACGCTCGTGGCCAGCATCTACGGCATGAACTTCGAGCACATGCCGGAGCTGCATTTCGAATACGGCTACCCCCTGGCGCTGCTCCTGATGGTATTCAGCGGTTTCGCTCCCTACTTCTATTTCAAGCGTAAGGGATGGCTGTGAAACTGGCCGAACACCCCATCCGGCAGGCGCTGCACGAAGAGATCCACGCCCGGCCTTTCGTGCCGCTCGTGGCCCCGGCCACGGTGGTCCAGCTCTCCTGGCTGCTGCCGCGTGAGGCCACATCCGAGCGTCTCCTCGAGCACTGGATGCGCCTGCGCAATCTTCCTGGCGCCGTGCTCGAGCTCGATGCCGCGGCGCAATCGCTCCTACGGTGGGGCGGGTTGCGCATCAAGCGCGAGCGCCACGCCGAATTCCATTCCTATACCTTCTATCTCGACGGCGATCACGACTCGCCCGCGGCGATCCTCTCCCGCCTTCCCGAGGGGTGGCTCGAGGCCAGCCCCGGCGAAGTCATCGCCGCCACGCACGTGCGCCTGCGACCGGTATCCGACACGCCGCCGAGCGAATTCCTCGACGCGGCCGATCCTTTCGGCCCGGCGCTCGTCGCATCGAAGATCTCCGATGGCAACGCCTGGGTGCTGAGCGACTTTCAGTTGCACGAGGGTTTCATCCAGTTCATCGTGCTCGATGCGGCGATGACGCCCAAACAGGCCGGACGCGCCGTGCAGCGGCTGCTCGAGATCGACACCTACCGCATGCTGGCGCTGCTCGCCTTTCCCGTGGCCAAGGAGGTCGGCGCCTTCTTGGGTCGAGCAGAGGCGGAACTGGCCGAACTGGTAGCCGCCATGAGCCGCGCCGCCTCGTTCGAGGACGAGCGCGACATTCTTGCCCGGCTCACGCACCTGGCCGCCGAGATCGAGCATTCCATCGCCGCCAGCGCCTACCGCTTTGGCGCCGCGGCGGCCTACAGCGCCCTGGTGCGTCAGCGCATCGCCGAGCTGCGCGAGATCCGGCTGGCGGGCTACTCCACTTTGCAGGGATTCATGGAACGGCGTTTCGCTCCGGCCATGAACACCTGCGCCGCCATGGCCCGGCGCCAGGAGGAACTCTCTCAACGCTCGACGCGCAACTCCCAGCTGCTGCGCACCCGCGTCGATCTGGAACTCGAGCGGCAGAACCAGCAGCTGCTCGCACAGATGAACCGCCGCGCCAAGCTGCAGCTGCGGCTGCAAGCGGCGGTCGAGAGCCTGTCGGTGATGGCCATCACCTATTACGGCTCACAGCTCGTCCATTATGTCACCAAGGGATTCAAGCCCTGGCTACACCTCGAGCCGGAACTGGCCACCGCCGTGTCCATCCCCGTGCTCGCCGCCCTGATCGCCCTGGGTGTGCGCCGCGTCCATCGGGTGGTGGAGCACGAAAGCTAGCGGCCGTGCGATAATTTCCGCTTTCAGAATGCCGGGGAAGGATCCATGGCCGAGGCGATCTTCGAGACGCACATCACCAGTCTGCCGCTCATCGGACGCGGCAAGGTACGCGACCTCTATGCGGTTGACGAGGACAAGCTCCTCGTCGTCGCCACCGACCGGCTCTCCGCGTTCGACGTCGTACTGCCCGATCCCATCCCGGGCAAGGGCAAGGTGCTCACGGCGATCACCGAATTCTGGCTCGATCAGCTCGCCGGTATCGTGCCGGATCACCGCACCGGCATCGATCCGGCTTCCGTCGTCGCGCCCGAAGAGCGCGACCAGGTTCTCGGGCGGGCCATGGTGGTCAAGCGTCTGCAGCCGCTACCCATCGAAGCGGTGGTGCGCGGCTATCTCATCGGTTCGGGCTGGAAAGAATATCAGCACAAAGGCAGCGTGTGCGGCATCGCGCTCCCAGCGGGGCTGCGACTCGCCGATCGGTTGCCCGAGCCGATCTTCACTCCGGCCACCAAGGCCGAGGCGGGCGAGCACGACGAGAACATCTCCTTCGAACAGGCCGAGGCGCTGTGCGCCGCGAGGCTCGCGCCGCACGACGGCGCCACCCTCGCGCGGCAAGCCAAGGCCGCGGCGCTCGCGCTCTACACCCGGGCGCGCGACTATGCCGCCGAGCGCGGCATCCTCATCGCCGACACCAAGTTCGAGTTCGGCATCGACGCCGCCGGCGTGCTGCACCTCATCGACGAGGTGCTCACCCCCGATTCCTCCCGGTTTTGGCCGGCCGACGCCTGGCAACCCGGCACCAACCCGCCTTCCTTCGACAAGCAGTACGTGCGCGACTACCTCGAGACGCTCGACTGGGACAAGACCGCGCCCGGGCCGCGCCTGCCGGAAGACGTCATCCGGAAGACCGCCGAGAAGTATCGTGAGGCGTATCGACGCCTGGTTGGGCGAGCGCTGCCGGAATAACGCTTCCTGAAGGGGGGTGTTCCGGCGAAGCCCCCGTCGCCGCAATTCCGAAAACAAAAAGAGGAGACATCCCATGGCCTGCAGCCGCCGCACGACTGCGCTCGCCGTTGTCATCGCCGCCTACGTCCTTTCCTTCTTCCACCGCTTCGCCCCTGCTGGCATCGCCACCGAGCTCGCCGCGGCCTTCCACACCAGCGCCGCCTCGCTCGGCACGCTCGCCGCCACCTATTTTTACGTCTACACCCTGATGCAGCTGCCCACCGGCATCCTTGCCGACACGGTGGGGCCGCGGCGCATCATCGTGGCGGGCGGGTTCGTCGCCGCTGCGGGGAGCCTCCTCTTCGCGCTCGCCCCTTCGCTGGAAGTGGCGCTCGCCGGACGCACCCTCACCGGCCTGGGCGTGTCGGTCACCTTCATCGCCATGCTCAAGCTCTTCGCGCTGTGGTACGACGAGCGGCGTTTTGCCTCCCTGGTGGGTCTGGGCATGTTCGTGGGCAACCTCGGCTCGGTGCTCGCGGGCACGCCGCTCACGGCGCTCGCGCAGCTCACCGGCTGGCGCGGGGTGTTCGTGGCCACGGCGCTCGCCTCGCTCGCCATCGCCGTACTGTGCTGGCGGCTGATCGAGCCGGAGCAGCCCGGCACGCTCAAACGCTTCGACCGCACTGTGATCTTCGGTGGACTCGCGACCATCCTGCGCAACCGCGCCACCTGGCCCGCCGTGCTCGCCAATTTCGGCATCGCCGGCAGCTTCTTCGCCTTCGCCGGCCTCTGGGCCACGCCTTACCTCATGAGCGTGCACGGCCTGACGAAACTGCGGGCTTCCCACCACCTCTCGCTCTACTTCCTCGCTTTCGCCCTGGGGTGCCTCGCGCTCGGGGCCCTCTCCGACCGGCTCGCGCGGCGCAAGGCGGTGCTGGTACCCGTGGCCGCCCTCTACCTCGGCTGCTGGATCGTGTGCCTGACGGCGGGGCCGCTGCCCGAGACCCTCACCTTTCCCCTCTTCGCCCTCATGGGGCTCGCCTCTTCCTCCTTCTCGCTCACCTGGGCCTGTGCCAAGGAGGTCAATCCGCCGGCGCTTTCGGGCATGAGCACGGCGCTCACCAACATGGGCGGGTTCCTCGGCGGCGCCCTCCTGCAGCCGCTCGCCGGCGCGCTCATCGACCGCGCCTGGAACGGAACCGTGCTCGACGGAGTCCGAATCTACGCCCCGGAACATTTCACCGCGGCGATCGCCTGCCTCGCCGGCGCCGCCGCGCTCGGTTTTCTCGGCGCCTGCCTCGTCCACGAGACACGCGCCCGCAACCGGTGGCAAAATCCCGCCTGAAGAGAATCCACCTCGAGGACACGATGAACGCACCAGAACATCCGCTGCTGCATCCCTTTCAACTCCCTCCCTTCGATCGCCTCCGGCCGGAGGACGTCGAGCCGGTCATCACCGAACTCCTCGCGCGGGCCCGCGCCGCGATCGAGCGCGCGGTCGATGAACGCACTCCGCCCACCTGGGAAGACTTCGTCGCCCCGCTCGAACGCGCGCTCGAACAGCTCTCGGACGCCTGGGGCGTGATCGGGCACCTGCACAGCGTGATGGACACCCCCGCCTGGCGCGAGGTCTACAATAAGCTGCTTCCTGAAGTCACGCGTTTCTGGACGGAGCTGGGGCAGAACGAGGCGCTCTACCGCAAGACGCAGGCGCTCGCGCAAAGCCCCGAGTTCGGCCGCCTCTCGCCCGAGCGCCGCCGCGTGATCGAGCTCGACCTGCGCGACCATCGGCTTGCCGGCGCGGAACTGCCGCCCGAGAAGAAACCCCGCCACCGCGACATCCAACAGGAACTGTCGGCGCTCGCGGCCAAGTTTTCGGAAAACCTGCTCGATGCGACCAACGCCCACCAGGAATGGATCGAGGACGAGGCGCAACTCTCCGGCATCCCGGAGGAAGTTCGGGCCATGGCGCGCGAGGTGGCGCAGGCGCAGAATCGCCCGGGCTGGTGCTTCACCCTGCAGATGCCCTTCTACCTGCCGGTGATGCAGTACGCCGACGATCGGTCGCTGCGCGAGCGCATGTACCGGGCCCACGCCACCCGCGCCTCCGAGTTCGGCCCGCCCGAGCGCGACAACGGCCCGCTCATCGAGCGCATCCTGGCGCTGCGCGGCGAAGAGGCGCTCCTGCTGGGCTATCCCGACTACGCCAGCTACTCGCTCGTGCCCAAAATGGCCAACGAGCCGGAAGAGGTCGCCTCCTTCCTGCGAGAACTCGCCGCCCGCGCCAAGCCCTTCGCCCTGCGCGATCTGGAAGAACTTCGCGCCTTCGCCCGCGATCGCCTCGGCCTCGATCCGCTCGAGCCCTGGGACATCGCCTATGCCTCGGAAAAATTGCGCCAGGCGCGCTACGACTATTCCGAACAGGAAGTGCGGCGCTACCTGCCGCTGCCGCGCGTCCTTAAGGGGCTCTTCGCCCTCCTGGAACGGCTCTTCGGCGTGCGCCTCGTGCCCGACACCGCCCCCGTGTGGCATCCGGACGTGACCTTCTACCGCGTCGAGCGCGACGGCGCGCCGATCGCCTATTTCTACGTCGACCTCTATGCCCGCGACACCAAGCGCGGCGGTGCCTGGATGGACAGCGCCAAGTCGCGCCGGCGCGAGGGCGCATCCCTCATGCTGCCGGTGGCCTACCTCGTGTGCAACTTCGCCCCCCCGGTGGGCGGCAAGCCTCCCACGCTCACCCACGACGACGTGCTCACGCTCTTCCACGAAATGGGCCACGGGTTGCACCACATGCTCACCCAGGTCGACGAAGCGCCCATCTCGGGCATCAATCATGTCGAATGGGACGCGGTGGAGCTTCCCAGCCAGTTCATGGAAAACTTCGCCTGGGAATGGGAAGTGCTGGAGAAAATCACTGCCCACGTCGACACGGGCGAGCCGCTGCCGCGTACGCTCTACGAGAAAATGCGTGCGGCCAAGAACTTCCAGGCCGGCATGCAGATGGTGCGCCAGATCGAATTTTCGCTCTTCGACCTGCGCATTCACCGCGAACTCGCCCGCGCCCAGGAACCGGCCCCCGAACGCGTGCCGCTCGCCGACGTGCTGCGCATTCTGGAAGAAGTTCGCGACGAGGTGGCAGTGATCCGGCCGCCGTCCTGGCATCGCTTCCCGCAGAGCTTCTCGCACATCTTCGCCGGAGGGTACGCGGCCGGCTACTATAGCTACAAGTGGGCCGAAGTGCTCTCTGCCGATGCCTACGAGGCCTTCGAGGAGGCCCAGGCGCGCACCGGCACCGTGCTCGATCCCGACACCGGACGCCGCTTCTGGCGCGAGATTCTCGCCGTGGGCGCAAGCCGCCCCGCAGCCGAATCCTTCCGCTCCTTCCGCGGCCGCGAGCCTCGCATCGACGCCCTGCTGCGGCACAACGGGCTGGTGGAGGAAGCGGCGGGCGGCTAGAAGCGTCGCGCGGTGCGTTCAGCCGAGCAGCCGCTCGACGAGCGCCGCCGCGCGCGCTTCGACTTCCGGATCCTGGACGATGGCCCGGCCCCACTCGCGATGCGTCTCGCCGGGCCACTTGTTCGTGGCATCGATCCCCATCTTGCTGCCCAGCCCGGCTTCGGGCGAGGCGAAGTCGAGATAGTCGATAGGCGTGTGCTCGGCGATCAGCGTGTCGCGCGCCGCATCCACGCGCGTGGTGAGCGCCCAGATCACCTCCTGCCAGTTGCGGATGTCGACGTCCTCGTCCACCACCACGATGAACTTGGTGTACATGAACTGGCGCAGGAACCCCCAGATGCCGAACATCACGCGCTTGGCGTGCCCCGGATAGGCCTTTTTGATCGACACCAGCGCCATGCGGTAGGAACAGCCCTCCGGAGGCAGGTAGAAATCGACGATTTCCGGATACTGGCGCTGCAGCAGCGGCACGAAGACTTCGTTCAGGGCCACGCCCAGCACCGCCGGCTCGTCGGGCGGCTTGCCGGTGTAAGTGGTATGGTAGATCGCCTCGCGCCGCAGCGTGATGCGATCGAGCGTGAGCACGGGGAAGACCGCCTGCTCGTTGTAGTAGCCGGTATGATCCCCGAACGGCCCCTCGAGGGCTGTGTCGCCGGGATGGATGTGCCCTTCGAGCACGATCTCGGCGCGCGCCGGCACCTGCAAGCCCCCCACGGCCTCGGTGAGCTCGGTCTTCGCCCCGCGCAACAGCCCGGCGAATTGGTATTCGGAAAGGGTGTCGGGCACCGGCGTGACCGCGGCAAGGATGGTGGCCGGGTCGCAGCCGAGCACCACCGCCACGGGAAAGGGCTCGTCGGGATGCAGCCGCGCATGTTCGGCGTAGTCGATCGCCCCGCCGCGATGCGCGAGCCAGCGCATGATCACCCGGTTTCGCCCGATCACCTGCTGGCGGTAGATCCCCAGGTTCTGGCGTTTCTTGTGCGGCCCGCGGGTGACCACCAGCCCCCAGGTGATGAGCGGACCCGCGTCCTGCGGCCAGCAGTGCTGGATGGGCAGCCGGGAAAGGTCGAGCTCCGCCCCCTCCCACACTACTTCGCGGCAGGGCGCGCGCGAGACGACCTTCGGCGCCATGTCGAGCACCTTGCGCAGCACCGGCATCTTCTCCCAGGCGTCGCGCCAGCCACGCGGCGGCTCCGGTTCTTTCAGATAAGCGAGCAGGCGCCCGACGTCGCGCAGCGGCTCGCGCCAGTCGCCGTCCTCGCCCACGTCCTGCCCCATGCCCAGCAACACCCGGCGCGGCGTGCCGAAGAGATTGGCAAGCGCCGGGATCGAATGCGTCCGGCCTTGGGTGTGCGGACGCTCGACGAGCAGCGCCGGTCCCTGGCGTCGCAGGATGCGCTCGGCAAGCGCCGTGAGCTCCAGGTGCGTATCCACGGGTTCGGACACCCGTTTGAGCTCGCCCAGCGCCTCGAGCCGGGCGCAGAACTCGCGCAGATCGGCAAACGCCACGGCGCTCATCCCAGATCGGCGAGCAGCGCGCGCACCTCGGCCACGAGGGACTGCGCCGCCGCGGCAGAGGCTTGCTGCCAATCCTCGCCCCCACTCGCGTAGAGGATGGCGCGCGAGGAATTGAGGATCAGGCCGGGAAACTCGGGACGCCACCAGCCGGCGCGCACCGTGGCCGCCAGGTCGCCGCCCTGCGCACCAATGCCCGGCACGAGCAGCGGCACGCCCGGCGCGAACGAGCGCACCCGCGCCACTTCCTGCGGCCAGGTCGCGCCCACCACCAGCCCCGCCTGCCCGTTCGCGTTCCACGGGCCAGCAGCCAGGCGCGCCACGCGCTCGAAGAGCCGCTCGCCGCCAGCCAGCTCCAGCGCCTGCAGCTCGGCGCTTCCCGGATTGGACGTGCGGCACAGCACGAACACCCCCTTGCCCGGGTAAGCGAAGAAAGGTTCGAGCGAGTCGCCGCCCAGATAGGGATTCACCGTGACCGCATCGGCCCCGTAACGCTCGAAGGCTTCGCGCGCATAGTGACGGGCGGTGGAGCCGATGTCACCGCGCTTGGCGTCCAGGATCACGGCAATGTCGGGATGATGCAGCTTCACGTGGGCGACGAGCCGCTCGAGCACGCTCTCCAAACCCAGGGCGGCGAAATGCGCGATCTGCGGCTTGAAGGCGCACACGTAAGGCGCGCACGCCTCGATCACCTCGCGGCAGAACACCCAGACCCCCTCGGCGAGCGGCAAAGCGCGCACGCTGCGCGGCAGGCGTTCCGGTTCCGGATCCAGCCCCACACAGAGTAGCCGCGCCGGATCGCGCCAGCGCCCGCGCAGCAATTCGAGGAAAGCCGTCTGCGTCACTTCGTTCTCCCTTCAAGCACGCCACAGATCGAGCACGACGCCGGCAAAGAGCACGAGCCCGATGTAGTTGTTGTGCAGGAATGCCTTGAAGCAGCGCGCCGGCTCACGCGTGCCGATGAGCTCCAGATGATAGGCGGCGATGCCCGCGGCCACCACCAAGGAGACGAGGAAAGGCGCCCCAGCCCCGGCGAGGATGCCGGCGCGCGCCCACAGGGCAAAGGCCGCGAGGTAACAGAGAAACACCGCCAGCACGTCCCAGCGCCCGAAGGTGATGGCCGAAGAATGCACCGGCAGTTTCAGGTCGTCGGGGCGGTCGGCCATGGCGTATTCGGTATCGTAGGCGATCGTCCAGAAGAAGTTGGCGGCGAACAGCGTCCAGCACACCGCGTCGGTCTGGCCGCGGATCGCCACCCAGGCCATGGGGATGCCGAAGGAGAACGCCACGCCCAGATAAGCCTGGGGCACCGGCAGAAAGCGTTTGGTGAAGGGATAGGTGGCGGCGATCACGAGCGCCGGCACCGACCATGCCACCACTCTCCAGCCCAAGGGCAGCACCAGAAGAAAGGCAAGCCCGGCGAGCGCGACGGCGACCTTGAGTGCCTCCTCGGGCGAAATCCGCCCGGCGGCGAGTGGCCGCTCGCGCGTGCGCTCGACGTGCGCGTCGAAGTCGCGGTCGGCCCAATCGTTGATGGCGCAGCCCGCCGAACGCATGAGGAAGGTTCCCGCCACGAAGACGAAGAAAACCCCGGGCGGCGGCACCCCGCCCGCGGCCCACCACAGGGCGATCAGGGTCGGCCACAGCAGCAGCAGCGTGCCGATGGGTCGGTCCCCCCGGATCAGCTGCCAATAGAGCGGCAGGCGCGCTCTCCAGTCGAAATTCGGCTCCATCGCTCGTTACGTCGGTGCAATGAGAAGGTCGATCGGCGGCAGGAACACCTCGCTCACGAGGAGCGGAACGCCCGCCCGCCAAAAGAGCGAGCGCCGCGCCCACAAGCCCGGCGGCGTTGCCGGGCACAGCGCCGATGCGCGATGATACCGCGGATCGCGCCCATCGAGCCGTACCGTCTGCAAAGTGCCGCGGCGCACCGCCGGATCGGTGAAGAGCGCCGCGCCCAGCGGACGGTTGCCGATGCGCTGCAGCAGGCGCCACGGGTATCGCAGCCCCTGGCGCGTGGCGAGCGAACGCGCGAATACCACCGGCGCGCCGTCGGCGAGTAGCGCCACCTCGCGCACGCGCACCCTCGTCCCCCGTGGCACGCCCAGAGCGATCGCCTCGTCCGGATAGGGCCGCCCCCATCCCTCGAAAAGACGACGCACGGCAAACTCGCGGCAGTGCGCCCGGATGCGGGCGGTGAGCGAACCCCGCTCGGCAAGCCACGGCCCCAGCCGGGGCGGCACCCCCCAAGGCAACCCGGCGCGCCAGCGCGGCACGAAGAAGAGCGTTCCCTCAGGCATGGAGCCACGCTCCGCCGCCCGGCACCCAGCGCCGGATGAGGACTTCGGCGAGCGCCGGATCGCGCGCGAGCACCTCGTCGGCGAGCTGCTGCGCGAGCGGCACCAGATCCTCGTCCGCCACCAGGTCGGCCACGCGCAGGCTGGGCACGCCGCTCTGGCGCAGCCCGACGAATTCGCCCGGGCCGCGCAGCCGCAAATCCTCGCGCGCGAGCGCGAAACCATCGTCGTTGGCACGAATCGCCACGAGCCGTTCGCGCGCCGTGGCCGAGAGCGGCTCACCGTAGCACAGCACGCAGAAGGAGGCGTCGCTGCCGCGCCCCACGCGCCCGCGCAGCTGATGCAGCTGCGCCAGGCCGAAACGTTCGGCATGATCGATCACCATGAGGCTCGCGTTGGCCACGTCCACGCCCACCTCGATCACGGTGGTCGCCACCAGCACGTCGAGCGCACCGGCCACGAACCGCGCCATCACTTCCTGCTTTTCTTCGTTCTTGAGCCGCCCGTGCAGCAGGCCGACCCGCAGCTCCGGCATCGTCGCGGCAAGCTCCTGCCAGGTCTCGGTGGCCGCCTGCAGGTCCAGCACTTCCGATTCCTCGATCAAGGGGCAAACCCAGTAGGCCTGTCGCCCCTGGGCGCACCAGCGGCGCACCCGCTCGATGAGCTCGCCTCGGCGCCTCTGCGACAGCAGCACGGTCTGCACCGGCTGGCGCCCCGGCGGGCGCTCGTCGAGCAGCGACACTTCCAGGTCGGCGTAGATCGCCAGCGCGAGCGTGCGCGGAATGGGGGTGGCGGACATCATCAGAAGGTGCGGCGAGAGCCCCTCGCCTGCCTTCGCGCGCAGGGCGAAGCGCTGGCGCACGCCGAAGCGGTGCTGCTCGTCGACCACCGCGAGCGCCAGACGCGGCAGAGCCACCGCCTCTTCGATGAGCGCGTGCGTGCCGACCACCAGCAGCGGTTCCCCTTCGGCAAGCCGGGCGCGCAGCGCCTGCGCCGCCTTGGCTGGGGTGGTAGCGGTGAGCAGCGCCACCTCCACCCCGGCCGGGGCGAGCCACTCACCGAGTTTGCGCGCATGCTGGACGGCGAGGATCTCGGTGGGCACCATCAGCGCTCCTTGGTACCCTCCATCCAGCGCCCGCGCGAGCGCGAGCGCCGCCACCACCGTCTTGCCGCTGCCCACGTCGCCCAGGAGCAAGCGGTGCATCGGATGGGGTTTTTCCAGATCGGCGTCGATCTCGGCGAGCACCCGCCGCTGCGCGGCGGTGAGGGTAAAAGGCAATGCCTCGCGCAGCGCCCGGCGCACCGGACCTTCTTCTTCGGGCAAGGCCGGTGCCGTGGCCGCGAGCCGCACGGCGCGCGCGCGGCGCATCGACGCCTGCTGCGCCACCAATTCCTCCAGCTTGAGACGGCGGCGCGCGTATTCCAGCCGACGTTCATCGGCACCGGCGGGGGGCGTGTGCAGGAATTCGAGCGCCTCGCGCAGCGGTGGCAAGTGCTCACGCGCGCGCAGCGTCTCGTCGAGCCACTCGGCGGGCGCAACCACCTCCAGCGCCCGGCGCACCAGACGGCGCAAAAGCCCCTGCGACAATCCCTCCACGCTCGGATAGACCGGCGTGAGGTGATCGGGCAGGGGCGATTCGATCGGCACCAGCCGCGGATGGAACATCTCGCGCTCGCCGAAGAACCCGACCCGGATTTCACCGAACCAGCGCATGTGCTTACCCGGCTCCAGCCGTTTGGCGGTACCGGGATAGACGTGCAGCCAGCGCCCGGTGAGCAGGCCCGTGCCATCGTCCAGATGCGCGACGAGCTGCGGCCGCGGCCCCTCCTTGCGCTCCACACGCACAATACGGCCTTCCACGAGCACGGACGAACCGGCCTGCGCCTGCGCCACGGGCGTGACGCGCGTCTCGTCTTCGTAGCGCAGCGGCAGAAGAAAAAGGAGATCCTCGGGGCGCATCACCCCGAGTTTCACCAGACGTGAAGCCACCGCCGGGCCGACGCCCGGCCAGGATTCCAGCGGATGGCGGAAAGGCGCTTGCGCGGGCAAGGCCGGATCACGCCCCCAGCCAGACGACGGCCTCGGCCTCCACCATCGCCCCGCGCGGCAGCCCTTTCACCTCCACCGCCGAGCGCGCCGGATAGGGCGCGGTGAAGTAGCGCGCCATCACCTCGTTGACGGTCGCAAAATACGACAAGTCGGTGAGAAAGACCGTGAGCTTCACCACCTGATCGAGACTCGCCCCGGCCGCCTCCACCACCGCCTCGAGATTGGCGAACATCCGCTCGCACTGCGCGGCGAATTCCGGCGGCAGGGTCATCGTGGCCGGATCGAGCCCCAGCTGACCGGAGACATAGAGCGTGTCGCCGGCGAACACCGCCTGGGAATAGGTGCCGATCGCCGCCGGTGCCTTGTCGGTATTGACGTGACGTCGCATCGCCTCGACTCCTTATGCCCGCACGACCATTTCACAGGAGAAACGCTCGAGCACTTTTTGCAGCCCCCGACGCGCGGCGGTGTTGATGAGCAGCGGACCCATGAAGTTCGCGCGCAGACCGGTGTCCTGCGGCGTATCGCGCTCGCCGCCGTCGGCGCGACGCACGATCACCGCCAGCGCCACGTCCTCGGGCTTCTCGATTTGCAGCTGGGCCGCCTCGCCGTCGGAGAGCGTGATCTCGTAGCGCACGCCCAAAGCCTCGGGGCTCACCACGGAAAAGGCCACGTTGGGATCATCCAGGCTCTGCAGGATGAAGACCTTGGGACGATCTTCGCCCGTCTCCCCTTCTGCATCGTGCGCCAGCATGAAACGCTTGCACGCCTCGAACCCTGGTAGGCCATTGGGAAACTCGATCACCTTGTCTTCGGCCACGTCCACTTCGCCCAACACCGGACTTTGCAGTTTCATCGCACACCTCCTTACCGTTGATTTGAATGTCTCACTTGACCTGCATCACACCGGCAGCGCCGAGCTTGTGCTGGCGTTTGAGCCGTTCGGCCACCTGCTGCGCTTCCTGGCGCGTGGCATAAGGGCCGACCAACACCCTGGACTGCAGCCGCGCCGGAAAACCCAGCGCATCCAGCTGCCCGGCGAGTCGCTCGGCAGCGTCCAGCCGGCCAAACACGCCCACCGGCACATAATATCCCTTGTCCAGAGGTTTCGAACGCATAGCAAAGGGGGATTTCTCCGGCATTTCCGCCGATGGGGCGGGCGCAGACGCCTCGCCGTGCAGGGTTTCCGCTCCGCGGAGATCGTTGCCGGGAGAAATGCGCTCGGTATGCTCGGCCGTGGCGCGTTCCGGCGCAGCCGGTTCGGGGCGAGTTTGCTCCGGCGAAGCGCTGGCGTTTCCGGAGGGCGGTTCGGGAGAAACAGGGGCAACGCGCGCCGACACTTTCGCCGCAACGACGGGCACCGCGACGGGGGGCGCAGGTTCGGGCGCCTTTTGCTCGTTCGCCAGGTACCACAGCGCGAAAGCCGCCACGGCGGCGAGCACCGAGGCGGGCACCACCCGCTTCCAGGGAAAAGGTGTGGAAGTCCCCTTGCCCGCCTTCATGGTGCAGTTCCCCGGTCGCCGCGCGCCATCGCCACCAACAGCTCCGCCTCGCCGAGCGTGATGCCGCAGCGCGCGGCGATCGCTGGTGCATCGAGCCCACGGCGGGCAAGCACCATCGGCTCTACATATTCGGGGGAAGCGGCGAGCGGTTCGACGGGGGAAGGCGCCGGAGCCGGTTCTGCCGCAGCAGACTGTTCGAGGCGCTGCAATCGGTCGAGGATCTGCTGCAGCTGACGGGCGTGCTCATCGAGCGCGTGCTGCATCGCCTCACAGCGGCGCTCCAGCGTCTTCACCGTGAGATCGAGCCCGAAAGGAGCGGCCGACTGCGGCAAAGGCGGAGAAGCCATCCGTTGCCGGACACGCCACCAGCGCACGACCTCGAACACCACCCAGGCGATGCTCGCCACCAGGATCCCGCCGATCACCCACTGCACGCTCAGCGCTCCGCCGTCCTTTACCTCGGCAATGATAAAGCCGTCCGGCATTCCCGCCAAGCGGGGAAGATCGAGGCATGCACCGAAAGCGCGTTCAGCGACCGCGGAAACGTGGCTTGCGCTTGGCGAGGAAGGCTTCGATGCCTTCGACGAAATCCTCGGTGGCGCTGCAGTCGCCAAACGCCTCGGCCTCGGCGAGGAGCTGCGCTTCCAGGCTCTGTTCGAGCGAATCGGCGAGCAGCGAGCGGATACGCCCATAGGCATAGCTCGGTCCGGCGGCCAGGCGTGCGGCCAGCGCCTCGACTTCGGCATCGAGCGCTTCGGGCGCGACCACGCGGTTGACGATCCCCAGCTCCAGGGCACGCTGCGCGTCGAATCGCTCCGAGAGGAGGAAAAGCTCCGCCGCACGCCGGCTACCGACCGCCCGGGGTAAGAAGTAGGACAACCCCCCGTCGGCCGGAAGCCCCAGCATGGCATAGGCCGTGGTAAACACCGCGTCGCTCGAGGCGATCGCCAGATCGCAGGCGAGCATGAGCGACATGCCGAAGCCGGCGCAGGCGCCGCTCACCTTCGCCACTACCGGACAGGGCACGCGGCTCAGGCGCTCCACCACCGGATTCACCCGCTGCTCGATCGCGGTGCGAAACGTTTCACGTCGCTCGCCGGGCGTGCGGTCGAGCAGGCGGGAGAAATCGCGGATGTCGCCGCCGGCCATGAAATGCCCGCCGCGCCCGCTCACCACCAGCACGCGCAGATCGGGACGCTGCACCAGGGCGGCGCTCGCCTCGTCGAGCGCTTCCATCATCTCGAACGACAAGGCGTTGAGCGACTCCGGACGGTTGAGCTCCAACCGTCCGATTCCGTCGACCACCTCCCACAGCACCGTCTGTGCCATGCTTCCTCCCGTCTACACCCGCTCGAAGATCCCCGCTGCCCCCATACCCGTGCCGATGCACATCGTCACCATGCCATAGCGCACCTTCGGGTCGCGTTGCATCGCCGCCATCAGGGTGGCGGTACGGATCGCTCCGGTTGCCCCCAGAGGATGGCCCAAAGCGATCGCCCCGCCCAGCGGATTCACCTTGGCCGGATCCAGCCCCAGCGTGCGCATCACCGCCAACGATTGCGCCGCGAACGCCTCGTTGAGCTCGATCCAGTCGAGATCGTCCTGTTTCAGGCCGGCACGCTGCAAGGCTCGGGGAATGGCTTCCACCGGACCGATTCCCATCACTTCCGGCGGCACGCCGACCACGGCGTACGATACCACACGCGCAATGGGCCGCACTCCATAGCGTTCGAGCGCCGCTTCGGACATCAGCAACACTGCCCCCGCCCCGTCGGACATCTGCGAGCTGTTGCCGGCGGTCACGCTGCCGCGCGCAGCGAATACCGGTTTGAGGGAGGCGAGCCGCTCCGGTGAGGTATCGCGCCGCGGCCCCTCGTCGATCTCGGCCATCGACTCGCGCACCGCCACCGTTCCCTCGGCGCCGGGCAGGTGCGTTCGTACCATCAGGGGAGCGATCTCGTCGCGGAAGTACCCTGCGTCGATTGCCGCCACTGCCTTGCGGTGTGATTCCAGGGCGAAGGCATCCTGATCCTCACGCGACACGCCATATTTGCGTGCCACCACCTCTGCGGTCAACCCCATCCCGTAAGCGATGGCCCGGTTCTCGTCCGATTCCACCACCTTCGGGTTGAGGCTCACCTTGTTGCCCATGATCTGCGGCATCACGCTCATCGACTCGGTGCCCGCGGCGACCATCACGTCGGCCTCACCCAAGCGGATGCGCGCCGCCGCGTCGGCCACCGCCTGCAGGCCGGAAGCGCAGAAGCGGTTGATCGTCACGCCCGGCACTTGCACCGGAAAACCAGCCAGCAAGAGGCCGATGCGGGCCACGTTCATCCCCTGCTCGGCCTCGGGCATGGCGCAGCCCGTGATCACGTCGCCGATCTCCGCCAGATCGAGCGACGGCACCTTTTCCGTCACCGCTCGCAGCACGTGCGCCAGCATGTCGTCCGGTCGTACATGGCGTAGCATCCCGCCCTTGCGACCCACCGGCGTGCGTACCGCTGCCACCACATAGGCATCCTGCCCTCGTTTGCTCATCGTTGCTCCTTTCCTCAGTTGCGCAGCGGTTTGCCCGTTGCGAGCGTATGTGCGATGCGTTCCAACGTCTGGGGCGTGCGCAGCAGCGCCATGAATTCGCGCCGCTCCACCGCCAGCAGCCATTCCACCGGCACCCGGGCTCCGCTCTCCACTTCCCCTCCGCACAACGCAGTGGCCACCCCCTTGCCGACACGGTAGTCGTGCTCGGAAATGAATCCCCCTTCGCGCATATTGACCAGCATCATCTCGCAGGTGGCAATGCCGTTTCGCCCCGCCACCACGACCTCACGCTCGGGCAGCGGCGGACGGTAGCCCGCCTCGGCCAGAGAGCGGGCACGACGGATCGCCACATAGAGCAATTCCTTCGGGTGCATCACCACGTCGTCCCCGACCCGGCCATAGCCGATCGCCTGCGCCTCGAGCGCACTGCGCGAGACCTTGGCCTTGGCCACCTGCTCGAACATCGGCTGAATGAACGCGAAGACGTCACCGCCAGCGGTACGCCGGGCCATGCGATGCGCCTGGATCGCCAGTTCCTTGCATCCGCCCCCGGCCGGAATGAGCCCCACGCCCACCTCCACCAGACCGACGTAGGATTCGAGCGCGAACACCCGATGCGCCGCATGCAGAGCGAACTCGCAGCCCCCGCCCAAGGCCATGCCCTCGATCGCCGCCACCACGGGAATCTCGGCGTGCTTGAGCCGCATGGATGCCTGCTGGAATCGTTCGACCATGGTCTCCAGTTGATCGAACCGGCCAGCCTGTGCCGCCTCGAGCACCTGCTTCAGGTCGGCGCCCAGCGCAAACGGAGCCTCGTGCCACAGCACCAGCGCATCGAGCTCACGCTCGGCCCGCGCCACTGCCTCCAGGATGCCCTCGATCACCGCTGCGCCCAGCGTGTGATGGCGGGTGCGCACCGAGACGATCCCCACGCCCTGGTCCTGATCGGGGCGACGCCACAGGCGCACCCCCTCGTTCTCCCACAAGGTCTCGCCCGGATCGTCGAATCTTTCCCCCAAGACCCTGTCGGGATAGAGCTGACGCCGATATACCGCGAGCGAAGAGCGTCCCACCCACGTGCTGCGCGCCGCGCTCCACGAACCCTTGGCCGAGTGCGTGCCTTCGAGCCCCTCCACCCAGGCTGGCAGCGGCACGTTGGCGAGCGTGAGGCCGGCGGCACGATCTTCCTCGATCGACCGGGCGATGTCGCGCCAACCCGCCGCCTGCCAGGTCTCGAAAGGCCCCATGGCCCAGCCGAACCCCCAGCGCATCGCCAGATCGACGTCGCGGGCGCTGTCGGCGATCGTCGCCAGATGGAAAGCGCAGTAGTGGAACACGTCGCGAAACAGCGCCCACAGAAACTGGGCCTGAGGATGCCCGCTCGCGCGTAGCCGGGCAAAGCGCTCGCGCACATCGCGCAGGGCGAGGATCTCCTCCACTTCCGGCGCCACTTCTCCCTGGGCCGGACGGTAAGTCCCGGCGGATAGATCGAGCACCAGGATGTTCCCTTTCTCCTTGCGATAGACCCCGGCGCCGCTCTTCTGCCCCAAGGCACCCTGCCGGATCAAAACCTCAAGCCACGGCGGCACGCGAAAGATCTCATGCCAGGGATCGTCGGGCAGGGTCGTCTGCATCGTCCCGATGACGTGTGCCAGCGTGTCCAACCCCACCACGTCGGCCGTGCGGTACGTCGCGCTTTTGGGACGGCCGATGCGCGGCCCCGTGAGCGCGTCGACTTCGTCGAACCCCAGGCCCAGCCGCTGCGTGTGATGCATCACCGCGAGGATGGAAAACACGCCGACGCGGTTGGCGATGAAGTTGGGCGTATCCTTGGCCCGGATCACCGATTTCCCCAAGCGCGTCGTCAACCAACCCTCCAGCGCATCGAGCCGTGCTGCGTCGCTACCCGCATGCGGCACCAGCTCCACGAGCGGCAAGTAGCGCGGTGGATTGAAGAAATGGATGCCGCAGAAATTGCGGCGCACCGCCTCGGGCAGCGCCTGCGCGAGCGCAGTGATCGACAGGCCCGACGTGTTCGAGGCCAGCGTGACCCCTTCCGCGAGAAAAGGCGCCACGCGTTCATAAAGGGACTGTTTCCAGTCCAGGCGCTCGGCGATCGCCTCGATCACCAGATCGCACTCGCGCAGCGCCTCCAGATCGTCGTCGTAATTGGCCGGTTGAATCCAGCCGAGCCGCTGCGACTCGGCCAGCGGCGCCGGATCGAGGCGCTTCAGCCCCTCGAGCGCCCTGAGCACCGTCGCATTGCGATCCCCCTCGCCCGAGGGTAGATCGAACAACACCACCGGCAGGTCGGCATTGGCGCAATGCGCGGCGATCTGCGCCCCCATCACCCCGGCGCCGAGCACGGCCACCTTGCGGATCCTCAGACGTTCCACTCGCTTCTCCTCGTCGTTTCGTTCAAACCCTCCGCGGGGTGCACTCCATCAGAAAGCCCGCGAATACTGTACGCCCATCAACCAGATGTCTCCGGAGTATTCCCCTGTCAATCGACCCCGCCCATCGGCCATCTTGTTGCTGTCGATGCGGGTATCGTTGAGGAAAAGGTGCGCCAGACCGATGTCGACGCGGTTTTCCCGATCCGGCGACCAGCGCGCACCGAACGACACCCAGATGCGATCGTTGTCGGGCAGTGCGGATAGGCGGTTTTCGGCGTTCCTCACCGGTGATTCATCATAGGCCACGCCGAATTTCAGCAACCAGTGTTCATCGACCCGATAATTTGCGCCCAGCGCCACGCGCCACGTATCCCGGAAACGGGTCGCCAGCGTATCGGCCACCGAGCCTGCTTGCACCCCGCTCGAACGATAGATCGGCAGCACGTTCAAGCTGCTCCAACCAGTCCAAGACACGTCGGCGAGCAATGTCCAGCGCTCACCCACCCCTTGTGCCACGCTGGCGATGAAGGTATCGGGCAGATCGACCGACACTTTTGCGTCGACTCCGGCCAGGCCGAGCCGCGGATCGTCCAGTACTGCCGCAGCCGGCCCGTGAGCCTTGAGATCGCCGTCGAGCTTTTGCTTGACTTTCGAGCGATAGGAAAATCCGATCTTGGTCGTCTCGGTGGGCGTGAGGAGCAACCCCGCGTTCCACCCCCAGGAGACATCGTCCGCTTCGAGGCGTAACTTGGTTCGCTGCATCGCCGCATCGCTTACACCGAAGGATTTCAGAGGCCCCGGCGCCGCCACGCCTGCGTAGCGATCGTATGTCGCCTCGATACGCTGTACGCTCACCCCGAATCCCAGCGAGACCGCCTAATTCACCTTGAATGCCAGGGAAGGATTGACGTTGATCGTCTTGATCTCTAACTTGGTCGAATGGAATCGGCCGATCCAGTCGTCGTCGTACTCCGTCACGAGACCGAAGGGCACGCTCATCCCCAGGCCGAGCCACAAGCGATCGTTGATCTTCTGCGAATAATAGCCGTTGGGTACCGCTGCCCAACCGCCGGCATCCCCGCCGTTGCTGCCGGTCAAGGGTGCGCCTGGCGCCGCAAGACTCCCTCTGTCATCGAACTTGAAACTGGGTTTGATCGCCGCCACGCCGAGTGAGACCTCGCGGGCTTTCAGACGTGTCATTCCCGCCGGGTTATAAAAAATTGTTCCGGCATCGTCGGCCACGGCAGCCGAACCAGCATAAGCATTGCCGATGCCGCTCGCGCTCTGCTCGATGAGCTGAAAACCGCTGGCCAGCGCCGTGGAACTGGCGGCGAACAACGACGGAATTACCACGGCCAAAAGTTTCTTCTTCATTGCTCGTCTCCTCCTCTTCGTCACGAACCGACGGGCATACGCCCGCTCTTTCTTTTTTACCTGCCACGTTCCGACGAAGCCTCCTCGGCAAGCCGGACCGTTCAGCTCCCCTCTATGGGGCGTTTGTTGCCCTGCGCATCGAGCGCCACGTAGGTGAGCCGGGCTTCGGTGACCTTCACCACGACCGGACGCTCGGGATGGCGCTCGGCGAAGACTTCGACGTCCACCGTGATCGAGGTACGCCCCACCGAGACGATCTCCGCATACAGACTCACCACGTCACCCACGGCAATGGGCTGTTTGAACACGAAGCTGTTGACCGCCACCGTGGCCACGCGCCCTCGGCTGCGACGGCGCGCTGGCAAGGACCCCGCGATGTCGACCATCGCCATCACCCAGCCCCCAAACACGTCGCCCGCCGGATTGAGATCCGAAGGCATTGGCATCACCCGCAATTCCGGTTGACGATCTGGCAGCACATCCGACATGGTTTTCTCCTGAGGACACGAATCGAGCTTCCATGATAGCCGACCCATACTCCTCTTTCTGGCAAAAAAAGGCGCTCGCCCGAAGGCGAGCGCGACCACCAAGGGAGGGAGGGAACTCTGGAGACTGCATCGCATGCACCAATTGTTTCGTACGTTTGTTTGAATAATATCACAAAAAATTTTTGGTGCAACGGGTCACGACGAAAAAGGGGATGACGAGCAGGACCCATGGAACGCATGGATGCAAAACATCCCATAGCCAGGCGAGCATCGGAGCACCGTGCAACGCACGCTGCGCAGAGGCTCGTTCGAGACACCAGGGAATCGGCAAGCCTGCGGAGAAGGTGTGGCTGATGATAGAATGCCGGGAGAGGGAGTCGAACCCTCACGGTGTTGCCACCGGCGGATTTTGAGTCCGCTGCGTCTACCTGTTCCGCCATCCCGGCGCGGAAGAAAGATTATATGCAAGAACCCAGCCTACGCAAAGCCCCGTCGCTGACGGTGCACGACTTCGATTTTTCCCTGCCGCCCGAGCTCATCGCCCAGGCGCCGCTACCCGAGCGCAGCGCCAGCCGTCTGCTCGTGCTCGACGACGACGCGCTGCACGATCGGCGCTTTCGCGACCTGCCCGAATTTCTCGAAGCGGGCGACCTGCTCGTCTTCAACGACAGCCGTGTGATCCATGCGCGGCTGTTCGGGCGCAAGGAAAGCGGCGGCGCGGTGGAGGTGCTCGTCGAGCGGCTCGTCGGCACGCAAGAAGCGCTCGCCCAGGTGCGCGCGAGCAAGCCTCCCCGCCCCGGCATGCGCCTGCGGCTGGAAGAGTCCTTCGAGGTCGAAGTCGTGGGCCGCGACGGCGAGTTCTACCACCTTCGGCTCATCGGAGAAGGCGATCTGCCCCGCCTCGTCGAGCGGCACGGCCGGTTGCCCCTGCCGCCCTACATCGCCCGCCCGGCCGAACCGGAGGACGAGGCGCGCTACCAGACGGTCTATGCGCGTACGCCCGGCTCGGTGGCCGCGCCCACTGCCGGCCTGCACTTCGACGAAGCGCTCTTGCACCGGCTCGCCGAGCATGGCGTGGACACCGCCTGGGTGACGCTGCACGTCGGTGCGGGGACGTTTCAGCCGGTACGCGTCGAGCGTCTCGACGAACACCGCATGCACCGCGAGCGCTACTGGATCCCGGAAGAGACGGTGGCGCGCATCGCCCGGGCGCGGGCGCGAGGCCGCCGCGTGATCGCCGTGGGAACCACCAGCCTGCGCGCCCTCGAAGGTGCCGCCCAAGGCGGAGCGCTGCGCCCCGGCAGCGGCGAGACCGAGCTCTTCATCACGCCGGGCTACGAGTTTCGCGTGGTCGATGCGCTGGTGACCAACTTCCACCTGCCCCGCTCGACGCTGCTCATGCTGGTGTCGGCGCTCGCCGGGCTCGAGCGCATCCGCCGTGCCTATGCCCATGCGATCGAACGGCGCTACCGCTTCTTCAGCTATGGCGACGCGATGTTCATCCCGCGCCGCTTCGCACGCTGACTTCCGGTCATCAAGGAATCCCCATGAGCGACACTCCCGCCTTCACCCTGCTGGCCACCGACGGAGCCGCCCGGCGCGGACGGCTCCAGTTGGCGCACGGCACAGTGGAGACCCCCATCTTCATGCCCGTGGGCACCTACGGCACCGTCAAGGCGATGACTCCGGCGGCGCTCGAAGACGTGGGCGCGCAGATCGTGCTCGGCAACACCTTTCACCTCTGGCTGCGCCCGGGGCTCGAGGTAATCCGCCGCCACGGCGGCCTGCACCGATTCATGGGCTGGAATCGGCCGATCCTCACCGATTCGGGCGGTTTCCAGGTGTTCTCGCTCGGGGCGTTGCGCAAGATCAGCGAAGAAGGCGTGCGCTTCGCCTCCCCCATCGACGGGGCCCGCTGTTTCCTCACCCCGGAAGTCTCGATGCAGATCCAGACCGTGCTCGATTCGGACGTGGTGATGATCTTCGACGAATGCACACCCTACCCTGCCACCGAAGCGCAGGCGGCCGAATCGATGCGCCTGTCGCTGCGATGGGCCAAGCGCTCGCGGGATGAATTCGACCGGCTGGGGAATCGCAACGCGCTTTTCGGCATCGTGCAGGGCGGCATGTACGAGGCGCTACGCGACGAGTCGCTCGCCGGGCTCATGGAGATCGGCTTCGACGGCTACGCCATCGGCGGGCTGTCGGTAGGCGAACCCAAGGACGAAATGCGGCGCGTGCTCGAATACGTCGCGCCCAAGCTGCCGCAGACGCGACCGCGTTACTTGATGGGCGTGGGCACGCCGGAAGACCTCATCCACGGCGTGGGCGCGGGCGTGGATATGTTCGACTGCGTCATGCCCACGAGAAACGCACGTAACGGACTACTCTTCACCCGCTACGGCGACGTGAAGATCCGCAACGCGCGCTATCGCGAGGATACCGCCCCGCTCGACGAGACCTGCAGCTGCACCACCTGCCGCCATTTCACCCGCGCCTACCTGCACCACCTCTACCGTACGGGCGAAATCCTGGCGAGCATCCTCAACACCACGCACAACCTGCACTTCTATCTGACGCTGATGGCGGAGCTGCGCACGGCGATCGAGCAAGGAAATTTTGCCGAAACGGCGGCGCGGATCCTCGCCGAACGTCGGCGCGGAGTGTAAAACCCGCGACCCGCAGCCCGATGGCGTGCCGCTGCGGGCGCTGGCCGGGCGTTTCTCAGGCAAAGACGTTGACCGAATTGCCCAGATTCGGAGGGTTGGAAGCCGACACCGGCGCTTGCTGCGGCACTTGCGGCAATGCCGAGAGCAGCGCTTGCGCCGTGCTTTCCTGCACGTCGAGCGCCTTTCTCATCACGGCGGTGCCAACCTGATCTTGCAATTTCGCCTGTTGCATGGCACTCATCATGCTGGCGACACTGACGGCGTCCATGGCACGCTCCTTTCCCCAAGAGTCACGATGTCATTTTAGTCCATCGGAACGCCGATGCGTTCCCCAGACAAAAAAAAGAGCCCCGCTCACGCGGGGCCCCGGACATGATGTCTGGCACCTTGCCGGTGCCAGAGAGCGCAAAATTACATGTCCATGCCGCCCATGCCAGCCATGGGGTTGGCGGCGGGTTTGTCTTCCGGCACTTCGCCCACCATGGCTTCGGTGGTGAGCATCAGGCCGGCGACGGAAGCGGCGTTTTGCAGCGCGGTGCGCGTGACCTTGGTCGGGTCGAGCACGCCCATCTCGATCATGTCGCCGTATTCGCCGGTGGCGGCGTTGTAGCCGAAGTTGCCCTTGCCTTCGAGCACCTTGGCCACGACCACGCTGGCTTCTTCACCGGCGTTGGCCACGATTTCACGCAGCGGCTGCTCGACGGCGCGCATCACGATCTTGATGCCAGCGTCCTGATCGTGGTTGGCGCCCTTGAGCCCTTTGGCGAGCACCGCTTCGCGCGCACGCAGCAGGGCCACGCCACCGCCCGGGACGATGCCTTCCTCGACCGCGGCGCGGGTCGCGTGCAGGGCGTCCTCGACGCGGGCCTTCTTCTCTTTCATCTCGACTTCGGTGGCCGCACCGACCTTGATCACCGCCACGCCGCCGGCGAGTTTCGCCACACGCTCTTGCAGTTTCTCGCGGTCGTAGTCGCTCGTGGCCTCTTCGATCTGGACGCGAATCTCTTTGATGCGCGCCTGGATCTTGGCCGGATCGCCCGCCCCGTCGATGATGGTGGTGTACTCTTTGCCCACTTCGACGCGCTTGGCTTGGCCGAGGTCGGCGAGCGTGGCTTTCTCGAGCTGCAGGCCAAGCTCTTCGGAGATGACCGTACCGCCGGTGAGGATGGCGATGTCTTGCAGCATGGCCTTGCGCCGGTCGCCGAAGCCCGGAGCCTTGACGGCGCAGGTCTTCAGGATGCCGCGCAGGTTGTTGACCACGAGCGTAGCGAGCGCTTCGCCTTCCACGTCTTCGGCGATGATGAGCAGCGGCCGACCCGCTTTGGCGACCTGCTCGAGCACCGGCAGCAGCTCACGGATGGAGCTGATCTTCTTGTCGAAGAGCAGCACGTAGGGGTTGTCGAGAACGGCGATCTGTTTGTCGGGGTTGTTGATGAAGTACGGCGAGAGGTAGCCGCGGTCGAACTGCATCCCTTCGACCACTTCGAGCTCGTTTTCGAGCGACTTGCCGTCTTCGACCGTAATCACGCCTTCTTTACCGACCTTGTCCATCGCCTGAGCGATGATGTCGCCGATCGACTGGTCGGAGTTGGCGGAGATGGCGCCGACCTGGGCGATCTCCTTGCTGGTGGTGCAGGGCTTGGAGATCTTCTTGAGCTCGTCGACGATGGCAGAGACCGCCTTGTCGATGCCGCGCTTGAGATCCATCGGGTTCATGCCGGCGGCGACGTACTTCATGCCTTCGCGCACGATGGCCTGGGCGAGCACGGTCGCAGTGGTGGTCCCGTCACCGGCCACGTCCGAGGTCTTGGACGCGACTTCTTTCACCATCTGCGCGCCCATGTTCTCGAACTTGTCCTTGAGCTCGATTTCCTTGGCGACCGACACGCCGTCCTTGGTCACGGTGGGGGCGCCGAAGCTGCGCTCGAGCACGACGTTGCGGCCTTTGGGACCGAGCGTGACTTTGACGGCATTGGCCAGAACATTGAGACCCGCCACCATCCGCTCGCGGGCAATATCACCGAATTTGACTTCCTTGGCAGCCATGGATCATGCCTCCTGAGAATATTCTGAAATAAAGGGGAGTCGCGACGCGATCACTCTTCGATCACGCCGAGGATGTCTTCTTCACGCAGCACCAGCAGCTCTTCGCCGTCGACTTTCACCGTCTGGCCGGCGTATTTGCCGAAGAGGATCTTGTCGCCGGGCTTGACCGACATGGGGCGCACTTTGCCGTCTTCGAGGATCTTGCCGTTGCCCACGGCGATCACTTCGCCCTGATCGGGTTTCTCGCCGGCAGTGTCCGGAATCACGATGCCGCTGGCGGTCTTGCGCTCGGACTCCAGACGCTTGACGATTACGCGATCATGCAAAGGACGGATTTTCATGGTGTCGACTCCTCTGGTTCGGATACAGGGTTTGAACACACCCAACGGCGGCCCTTTGTTAGCACTCACCGTTGTCGAGTGCTAATAATAGGGGCCTTCGGCCGAAATTTCAAGAGGGGCGACGCGCCTCGCGCCATTTCTTCGCAGGCGCGAGGCTTGGAACCGGGGAATCAGGAAGCGTCGGATTCTTCGTGATAGGCGCGCACCCGTTCAACCTCTTCCCTGGAGCCGAGGATCACCGGTACGCGCTGATGCAGCCGCTGCGGGACGATCTCGAGGATGCGCCGCCGCCCGTCGATGGCCGCCCCGCCCGCCTGCTCGACAAGGAAGGCCATGGGGTTGGCCTCATAGAGCAGGCGCAGCTTGCCGCCTTGCGCGCGGTTCTTCGCATCCAGCGGATAAAGGAAGATGCCGCCGCGCGAGAGCGTCCGGTGCACGTCGGATACCATGGAGGCCACCCAGCGCATGTTGAAATCGCGCCCGCGCGGCCCTTCCTTGCCGGCGATGAGCTCCTCGATGTAGCGGCGCACCGGCGGCTCCCAAAAGCGCATGTTGGAGGCGTTGATGGCGAATTCGCTCGTCTGGTGCGGGATCGTCATGAAAGGGTGGGTATAGATGAAGTAGCCGAACTCCCGGTCGAGCGTAAAGCCGTGCACCCCGTTGCCGGTGGTGATGACGAGCTGGGTGGCCGGACCATAGATGGCGTAGCCGGCGGCAGCCTGGGCGGTGCCCGGCTGCAGAAAGGAAGCCTCGGTCGGGATCGCCTCCCGATCGGGATTGCGTAGCACCGAGAAGATGGTGCCCACGGAGATGTTGACCTCGATGTTGGAGGAGCCGTCGAGCGGATCGAACAGGAGCAAGTAGCCGCCGCGAGGATACTCGAAGGGGATTTGGCAGATCTCCTCGACTTCTTCGGAAGCCATGGCGGCGAGGTGCCCGCCCCATTCGTTGGCTTGCAGCAGCAGTTCGTTGGCGATGACGTCGAGTTTCTTCTGGACTTCGCCCTGGACGTTCTCCACGCCGGTCTCACCATGCACGTCCCACAGCTTTCCTTTGGAGATGGTCACGGCGATGGCCTTCACGGCACGGGCGACGACCTCGACGAGGAGCCGCAGGTCGGCATCGAGCCGTCCGGCGCGTTGTTCTTCGATGAGGAATTGCGAGAGGCTGACACGGCGCATGGGAAAGACTCCAGCGATTGGCGGAAAGAGAGAATTATCGCGCCAAGGAGGGTTCTTTGACACGATCGCGGCGATAAAGACGGATCGCACACGAAAAAATTTAGGCTATATTCTTCGACTCACCGACTTGGAGGAAGCCGATGATCGAACGTGTCCCCGACGACACCGACCTGCCCGAGCTGACGCTGCGCGGCATGCTGCTCGGTGCCGTGCTCACCGTGGTCTTCACCGCGGCCAACATTTATCTGGGGCTCAAAGTGGGGCTGACGTTTGCCTCTTCGATCCCCGCGGCGGTGATCTCCATGGCGGTGCTGCGCCGTTGCCGCGGAGCGAACATCCTCGAAAACAACATGGTGCAGACGCAAGCCTCGGCTGCCGGTACTTTGTCGGCCATCATCTTCATCCTGCCGGGTCTGCTGATGATCGGTCACTGGCAGGGATTCCCCTTCTGGCTGACGGCGGCGGTGTGCGGCGTGGGCGGGCTCCTTGGGGTGCTCTACACCATCCCCTTGCGGCGGGTGATGGTGGTCGACAGCCCCCTGCCCTATCCGGAAGGCGTGGCGGCGGCGGAGATCCTGCGCGTGGGCGAACTCGCGCGGGAGAAGGACAACGGGGAGGCCGTCGCTCAAGGGCAGGCTCAGGCGCGCGAGATCGCCTTCGGCGGCCTGCTCGCCGCGCTCGTCACCCTTTTTTCCGGCGGTTTTCGCCTGCTCGCCGAAAGCTTCACCGCCTGGATCCCGCTCGGGGCAGCTGCGGTGCGCCTGTCGGTGGGCTTTTCGCTCGCGCTCGTCGGCGCCGGCTATCTCATCGGCCTGGCGGCGGGGCTGGCGATCCTGTTGGGACTCGTCCTCGCCTGGGGCGTGATCGTGCCCTGGCTGACGATTCAGGCCGCGCCCGCACCAGACCAGACGCTGCCGGCGCTCGCCATGAGCCTGTGGCGCCAGCAGGTACGATTCTTCGGCGCCGGTACCATCGGCGTCGCCGCCATATGGACGCTCGCCACGCTCGCCAGACCCATGTGGGACGGAATCCGTACCGCGCTCGAGTCGGTACATCTGGGCAATGGCGCTGGTGCTGCCCCTCGTACTGAACGGGATCTCTCGCCCCGGGCGATCATGGCGGTGGGTCTGGCCTCGCTCCTGGTGTTGCTCGTCATCTTCCACCGCTTCCTCTATGCAGCCGACTCCGGCCTTGCTCCCCTTGCCTATGGCGCCCTGGTGCTCGCCTGCGTGCTCTTCGCGGCGCTCTTCGGCTTTCTCATCGCCGCCGCGGCCGGGTACATGGCCGGCCTCGTCGGCTCTTCGAGCAGCCCCATCTCCGGCATCGGCATCCTGGCCGTGATCCTCGTCTCGCTCATGCTGCTCGGATTCGGCGCCGCGGCACCGCAGCTCACCGGCGCCAACGAAGGCAAGCTCGCCGTGGCCCTGGCGCTCTTCACCACCTCGGTGGTGGTGGCGATCGCGGCCATCTCCAACGACAACCTGCAGGATCTCAAGACCGGCTACCTCGTCGGCGCCACCCCCTGGCGCCAGCAGGTCGCCCTGATGATCGGCTGCGTGGTGGGTGCCTTGGTGATCCCGCCGGTGCTCGAGCTCCTTTACCAGGCCTACGGGTTTGCCGGCGCCCTGCCGCGCCCCGGCATGGATCCGGCGCAGGCACTTGCCGCTCCCCAGGCCACGCTCATGACGGCGATCGCCATGGGCATCTTTCACGCCACGTTGGAATGGAAGATGATCCTGGGTGGCGTGGCGCTCGGCGTGGTGCTCATCGTCATCGACCGGTTCCTGCGCCGCAGCGGCGCCGGTTCCCTGCCGGTACTCGCCGTGGGGCTGGGCATTTACCTGCCGCCGACCATCGGCATGACCTTGGTGGTCGGAGCGCTGCTGGGTCATGCCGTCGAACGCGCCCTGGCTCGCCGACCAGCGGCCGAACGCGAAGAGCCCCGGCGCCGCGGCGTCCTGCTCGCCTCGGGTTTCATCGTCGGTGAGAGCCTTATGGGCATCGTGCTCGCCGCGCTCATCGCGGGCACCGGCAGGGAAGCACCGCTCGCGCTCGTGGGCGAAGGGTTCGAGCCGGTGGCGCAATGGCTGGGACTGGCGGTGCTCGCCTCGGTGTGCATCCTTTTCTATCGTCGGATCGCCTTACGCTGAATCCGGCAGGAACGCCGCCGGTTTGCGCCTACCAGCGCACCGGCGGCAAACACTCGAACCCCGGCTTGGCGAAGAAATACCCTTGCATCAGCGCCACGCCGCGCGCGGCAAACCAATCCACCTCTTCGGCCTGTTCCACTCCTTCGGCGAGCACCTTCACGCCCAGCTCCCGACAGGTGAGCAGCAAACCTTCCAGGATCGCCTGTTTGATGCGGTCACGATGCACATCGCGCACCAGGGCCATGTCGATCTTGATGAGATCGGGCATGAAGCGCGCCAGCATGTTCAGCCCCGAATGACCCGCGCCGAAATCATCGAGCGCGGTGAGGAAACCGCGCGAACGGTAATAGGCGAAGATGTTCGTGAGATGCTCGACCTCGTCGATGCGCTCCCCCTCCGTCACCTCGAAGAGGATCTTCTCGGCCGGAAAGCCACATTCCTTCGCTGCCTCCAGGGTACTGCGAATGCACAGGGACGGTTCATAGACCGCATTGGGCAAAAAGTTGATGCTCAGATGACGGTCCAGCCCCAGGCGGCTCGCCAGGGTGATCGCACGCACACGGCAGGCCTGGTCGAACGCGTAGCGGTTGGTATCGTCGACCCGACCGAGCACGGTCATCGCCGGTTCGCCCTGGGGTCCGCGCACCAGCGCCTCGTAGCCGAACACTTCGCGCTGAGCCACGTCCACGATCGGCTGAAAGGCGAAAGTGAAGGCGAATGCTACTTCCTCGCGGCAGCGGTCGCAGCCGGAGCGCAAGACTTCTTCCGGGGGAAACAGGGTGGGCATGGCAGGACCTCCGGCGTGCAGGCAATGGCTGCATGATAGCAGCGGGCGGCCTCGCCCTACAGCGCGTTGCGCAGCCCCAGCCGCGGCGGATGCGGCTCCAGATAGACCTGCTGCGCCAGATAAGAATCGGGATGGCGGCGCAGATGGTGACGCAAGAGCACCATCGGCGCGACGAGCGGCACCACGCCCTGGCGATACTGCGCGATGAGCTCCTGCAGCTCCTGGCGCTCCTCGGACGGCAATACCCGACGCAGGTAACCGGCCAGATGCTGCAGCACGTTGGCGTGCGTGCCGCGCGTGGCGCGCCGCCTCAGGGCGGCCATGAACGCCGGAAAGTAGTGCGCCGCGAACGCCTCGGGCGTCTCCTCGCCGAGTCCGGCCACCATACGCCCCAGGGTACGGTAACCCGCGGGGTCGTGCGCGAGCAGCAGATACTTGTAGCGCGAATGAAAAGCGATGATCGCCCCGCGCGTGAGTCCCGCGGCGAGCAGGCGTCGCCACTCGCCGTAGGCGCGCACCCGAACGACGAAATTCTCCAGCAGTACCGGATCGTGCAATCGCCCTTCCTCTTCGATGGGCAGCTCCGGCAGCCGGCGCGCCAGCGTGGCCGCAAAGATGCCGCTACCGAACTGCGGCGGTCGATCGTCCTGCCGATAGACCTTCACCCGGAAGAGCCCACAGGAAGGCGAGCGCTGCATGAGAATGACCCCGCTCACCCCTTCCAGCGTCGCCACCGTGCGCTCGGACCATTCTTGCAGACGCTCGGTCACGTCGAGCGTGGCATCGCCCACCCCCACGGCCCGGGGAGATTCGGGGGAACCGACGAGGCGGATGGGCGGACGCGGCGTGCCCAGTCCGATTCCGACTTCCGGACACAAAGGTACGAAATCGAACGCCTGGCCCAGAAGTTCCACGCACAAGGCCGATCGCTTGTGCCCGCCGTTGTAGCGCACCGGGTGCCCCAGCACGCAGGCACTCACGGCGAGCTTCAGGCGCTCCGCCCCTTGGATGGTCTGCCTTTCATTCTCCACGCCCTGGCCCATCGTTTTCCTCCCACTGTATCAAAACCACCGGCACCCAGCCACGCAAGGCATTGAGAAAAGCAAGCGCTTCGGCAGAGTCGAGCTCCTCGCGGCGAATCATCCGCTCGACGAGCCGCCCTTGCGCCAAGAGCAGGTGGCGCATCACGCCATCGAGCAAGCCACAGCACAGCGGCGGGGTATACCACGTCTCACCAAAACGCACCGCGACGTTGCCGCGCGTGAATTCGGTGATCTCACCGGATTCATTCCACAGCAAGGTGTCGAATATCCCGGCGCGGCCGAGCGCCTCGTAGGCCTCGCGTCGAGTCGTCTTGTAGCGCACGAACTCGCTCGTGCCATCGATAGGCGAGTGGGCGAGCATCACTTTGGGGCACTCCGGCGTTTCGGGCAAGGCGCCAACCTCGACCGAAACTTTTCCTTCGGCATCGAGCAATAAGCGCAGCCGCCCCGCCGGCTCGGGCCAAGAGTCCATGGCCGAGCGCACCGCCTCTTCCAGAGCCGATTCATCACAAGGATGGCCGAAGTGCCGCGCGGCACGCAACAGGCGTGCCCGATGCAACGGCCAATGGGCCACTTCACCGCCCTCCAAGCGCATCGTCTCGAGGATCTGAAAAGGACGCGCCGCCCGTTCGAGGAAAGCTCGCTTCACACGCCACTCGCGCGCCTCGCTGCGTGCCCGCGCATCGGCGGTGATGGCGCTGCCGATGCCACAGCGCGCCCGCCCCTGCACGATCTCGACGGTGCGGATGGGAACATTGAACGTCGCGTCCCCTCCAGGACGAACCACCCCCATCGCGCCGCAATATACGCCTCGCGGTCCGCCCTCCAGGCGGCGAATCCAATGCATCGCCCGGACCTTGGGCGCACCGGTCACCGATCCGCAGGGAAAAAGTGCCTCGAAGATTTCACGCAAACTCACCGCTTCGCGCAGCTCCGCCTCGACGTCCGAGCTCATCTGCCACACCGTCGGCCAGGCTTGCGTATGGAAGAGCCGCGGCACACGCACGCCGCCGGGTCGGGTCAAACGCGAGAGATCGTTGCGGATGAGATCGACGATCATCACGTTTTCCGCCCGCTCCTTTTCATCCGAACGCAAACGTAGCGCCTGGCGTGCATCCTCTTCGGGTGAAATCCCCCGCGGTGCCGTCCCTTTCATCGGCCGGCACAGAATGCGATTCCCCACCCGATGGAAGAAGAGCTCCGGCGAGACGCTCGCCACCCGACGCCCCTCACCCGTATCGAGAAAGAGCGCATACCCTCCCGGCTGCGCACGGCGTAAAGCGGGAAAGAACGCCAACGCATCCCCCGAAAAGGGACTCTCGACGGGCGCCGTGAAATTGAGCTGGTAGAACTCCCCCTCGGCGATTGCCCGCTGGATGCGCGCCACCGCGGCCCTGAAGGACGCCTCATCCAGCGTCTCGCACCAGCGCAAGGGTGTGTATTCCCCTGTCACGATGGACTCTGGCCACGGCGCAAGCCGATCGAAGAGCGCGAACCAGGCCAGCGGCGATCCCGGCGCGGGCTCATGAGTCTCCAGGGCAGGATCGAATGCGGCGGCGGCCTCGTAGCTTACGTATCCCACGGCCCAGGAGCCGTTCCTCGCCGCAACGTCGATGCGTTCGAGCAACGGGCCCACCTCCTCGTGCCGATTTGCCCCCAGCACCGCCTGCAGACCGACGAAACGACCCCGCAGCGGCGCATCCTCCGCCGTCGGTGCGGCAAAATCGATCCACGCTTCGGGGTTCATGCGCTCATCGCCCATCTTTTCCCCCACCGACTTATCCTGCTCCAATGCATCACCCCATGCACCAGCAGTGATCGAGCGAGAACGTCATCACGCCTCCTTCTTGCACCGCGACGATGCCACATCGGCCACCGTGCGCAAGGTGAGCGCCAGTCCGCAAGACACCAGCGCGAGCCCCACCAGCAGGCCGATCCAGAAACCGAACACCCCCATAGGGTGGCCAAACATCCCGCCGTCGTAACCGAGCCAGGCCCCCAGGGGGATGCCCACCAGCCAGAACGCCCCGAGCATGAGGAGCATGGGCAACAAGGTCACGTGATAGCCACGCAAAGCGCCCATCATGCACGCCTGGGTGGCGTCGAACACCTGCCATAGCGCCGCCAGCACCAGGAGCGAAGCCGCGAGCTCGCGCACCGCCGGATCCGAACTGTAGAGCGCCGTGATCGCATGCCGCCCTGCCAGCACCGGCCCCATCATCAACACCCCGATCGCCAGACCTGCCGCCACCCCCGTCCAGGCCAGCCGCCGTGCCCGCGCCGGATCCCCCGCACCCAGGCTCTGCCCCACCCGGATCGCCAGCGCCGCCCCGATGCCCGCCGGCAGCATGAAAAGGAGCGAAGCCACGTTGAGCGCCACCTGATGCGCCGCAATCTGCACCGGCCCGAAGCGACCGATCAGCACCGCGATGCCGGTGAAAGCCGCCACCTCCGCCAGACCCGCCCCGCCCATGGGCAGCCCCAGACGCAGCAGGCGCTTCTGCCCCTCCCAGCTTGGCCAGCTCCAGCCGCCGCGCCACCAGCGAAACGGCGCGTAGCCCGGCGCAAACGCCGTCCACAGCCCCATCGCCACCAGGCTGCACCACATCCCGATCGCCGTGGCCCAGCCGCAGCCCGCCCCGCCCAGAGCCGGTGCGCCAAAATGCCCATAGATCAGCACCCAGTTGAAAAAGGCATTGATCCCGAGCCCGAAAAACGCTATCGTCATGATCGGTTTGGGTCGGTCCACGCTCGCCGAATAGAAGGCGAGCGCCCGGAACACCAGCGCCGCCGGCAGACCGCAGCCGATTCCTTCCAAGAAAAAGGCCGTCTTCTCCGCCAGTTCCGGTTCGATCCCGAAGGCACGCAACAGCCCCGGCACGAAAGGCAGGGCTGCCAGCGGTACGAGCGAAGTCCACAGGCCCAGCCACATCGCCTCGCGCGTATCGCGCACGATCGCCTGATGATCCCCCGCCCCATAATGCCGCGCCACGAAGGGGCTCACCGCCTGCACCACGTTCATCAGGCCGATGAAGACCGGAATCCACAGCGCCACCCCCAGCCCCACCACCGCCTGCTCGCGCGCCCCGGCATGCCCCGACATGGCTGTATCCACCAGCCCCATGAGCACGAACGCCGTCTGCGACAGCACCATCGGCCCGGCGAGGCGGAGCAAGGCCCGAATTTCGGACCAGCGTTCATACCCCCCTTTGCTCATCGTCATTCCTCCCGGAGCATGCCGATGGCGGCGACGGGCGTTGTCGAACCGATGAAAAGCAACACGGGACGCAAGAAAGCGCGCCTGCTCATTCGAATTCCTCGCATGAAGGAAACTTCGAAGTCTGCCACGAAATCTCCCCGGGCGCGTACCGCGTTTTTTATGCGCTACACTGTTCGACATGAAAAGGCGGTGCTGCCGCTCGTTTCGTTCCACGGAGAAAAGGATCCCCCCATGAAAATCCTCGTGATCGGTGCCGGCGTAATCGGCGTCGCCACCGCCTGGGCCTTGCAGGAAGCGGGGCATACGGTCACCCTGGTGGATGCGCGCGAGGCGCCGGGGCGCGGCGCGAGTTATGCCAACGGGGCGCAAATCTCGGTGAGCCACCCCCAGCCGTGGTCTAGCCCCAGGGCGCCGCTGATCGCGCTGGAGTCGCTCACACGCGAGGACGGGCCATTCCGCTGGCGCCCAGCGCTCGATACGGCGCAATGGTGCTGGCTCACGGCGTTTCTGCGCGAATGCCTGCCCTCGCGCCATGAGCGCAACACGCGGGCGATTGCGCTCCTTGCGCGCCACAGCCTCCAGGTGCTGCGGCGCTGGCGCGAGGCGCTGGGGCTCGAGTACGACGTGCAGACGCGCGGCATCCTGCACCTTTTCTTCACTCCGCGCGACTGGGAAACCGGCCGGCGGCACGAGGCGGAGCTGCGCGAGCTGGGCATCGCCGCCCGGGCGATCTCACCCGCAGAGGCGGCGGAAATCGAGCCGGCGCTCGCGCCGGTGGCCGCGAAGCTCTGCGGCGCCCTGTACGCGCCGGAAGACGAATCGGGCGATGCGCGCCGATTCTGCGAGGAGATGGTGGCGCGGCTGCGCCAGGCCGGGGCCGAGGTGCTCTTTGAGACGCGCTGGAGCGGCTGGCGCCTGGGCAAAGGCCGCTGCGAAGCGGCACGCTTCGAGGGGCCGGCGGGGGCGTTCGAGCTCACGGCCGAAGCCATCGTCGTCTGCGCCGGGGTGGACAGCCCGCGTCTGCTCGCACCCCTGGGGATGGAGGCGCCGATCTATCCCGTCAAGGGCTACTCGCTCACGGCACCCATCCTCGCGCCGGAGCGCGCGCCCACCGCTTCGCTCACCGACGAATCGAAGCGCATCGTGTGCTCGCGGCTGGGGAACCGCCTGCGCTTTGCCGGTACGGCCGAGATCGCCGGCTACGACGACTCGGTGCGCCCCGAGCGCATCGCGCCCTTGAAGCGCTGGGCCGAGGCGATGCTGCCCGGCGTGGCGGATCTGGAAGCGGCCGAAGCCTGGGCAGGGCTGCGGCCCATGACGCCGAGTGGCGTGCCGCTCATCGGGCGCAGTCCCATGGCAAACGTGTGGGTGAACACCGGCCACGGTTCGCTGGGCTGGACGCTCGCCTGCGGTTCGGCGCAGGCGCTGCTCGCCCGGCTGGAGGGAAAGACGCCGCCCGGGCTGGAAGCCTTTCCCTTCGTCGGCTGAGCGCGGTGCGCCTACTTCACCACGCGCAGGAACCCGGCGCCGCGCTTACTATCGGCTTTCTCCCCGGGTGCGTCGGGCGGCGTCGGGCCGCCGTCGGGCTCGGGGGCAGTGAACATCTCGTCGGGCAGCGCGATGCCGTGCCCGGTCTCGCGGGCGTAGATCGCAAGGACGTTTTCCGCCGGCAGCCAGACGTCGAAGACCTTGCCGCCAAAGCGGGCCTGAAAGGAGATGCCGTCGGGCTCGAAAGCGAAGCGGTTGGTCGCCTCCGGCCCGAGGTTGAGCACGATGACTCCGTCCTGATCGTAGCCGCGGGGAACGCTCGCGCCCTCGACCTTGGCGCTGACGTAGGGCGTGAGCCCGCGGTCGAGGCACCAGTCGTAGAGGGCGCGGGCGAGGTAGAGTTTGGCCGAGGGGGGCAGCATCGTCACTTCCTCATGAGTTTTTCGGCGGGCGAGAGGGCGTCGATGAATCCCTGACGGCTGAAAAGCCGCTCGGCGTACTTCATGATCGGCGAGGCGGCCGCCGGCAGCGCGATGCCGTAGTGCTCGAGCCGCCACAGGAGCGGCGCCATCGCCACGTCGATCATCGAGTAGTCCTCGCCGAAGAGGTATTTCTGCCGGTTGAGGATGGGCGCGAGCTGCACCAGCTGGTCGCGGATCGTCTGGCGCGCCTGATCGCGCGGGGCCTCTTCTTGCGCCTCTTCCAGCACGCGCATGTGGCGGAAGAGCTCGTTCTCCAGCGTCTGCAGCAGCTGACGCGCGCGGGCGCGCAGGATGGGGTCGGGCGGCATCAGCTGCGGATGGGGGAAGCGCTCGTCGATGTACTCGTTGATGATGTTGGGCTCGAAGAGCACGAGCTCGCGGTCGACGAGCACCGGCACCCGACCGTAGGGGTTGATGCGGGCGACGTCGGCCTGCTTGTCGAGCAGATCGACGTCGGTGACTTCGAAATCCATCCCCTTTTCATAGAGTACGATGCGGCAACGGTGGCTGAAGGGATCGACCGATCCCGAATAGAGGTTCATCATGGCATGCGTCTCACGAAGAAAAACGAACGCACCCCGGCCGGGGTGCGCACGTGACGACGGGGCGAAGGGACCTCCCGGCCGAGCCGCGGCGCCCCGCCGCAGCAGGGTTCAATGGACGTCTTTCCAATACGCTTTCTTGAGCGCATAGGCAAGCGCGAAGAACACCGCCAGGTAGATCATCACCCAGATGCCGATGGACTTGCGTTTCTCGGCGATCGGCTCGCCCATCCACTGCATGAACGAGACCACGTCGGCCACCATCTTGTCGTATTCCTGCGCGCTCATGCTGCCGGGCTTGGAGAGCACGAGCTCGATCGACTCGGTGCCATCGGGGTGCTTGGTGATTTTGGCCGTCTGTTCGCCCTGGAGTTCCCAGAAGACGTGCGGCATGCCTGCGCCGGGGAAGACGACGTTGTTCCAGCCGTTGGGGCGGGTAGGATCGCGGTAGAAGGTGCGCAGGTAGGTGTAGACCCAGTCCGCGCCGCTGCCGAGCGCGGAATTGCGCTGGCGCGTCACCAGGGTGAGGTCGGGCGGCGCCACCCCGCCGAACCATTTCTTGGCGTCCTGCGGCCGCATGGCGATGGTCATGAGATCGCCCACCTTCTTGTCGGGCGGCAGCAGCTTTTCCTTGATCTCCGCTTCGGTGAAGCCGATCTCGGTGAGCTTGTTGTAGCGCATGAAACTTGCGGAGTGGCAGGCCAGGCAGGTGGTGACGAAGATCGTCGCCCCGCGCTTGAGGCGCTCCACATCCTTGGACAGGGGCGCCTTGTCGAGCTGCGGTCCGGCGGTCGCGGCGAGCACGAGGGCGGGGGCGAAGAGCACGGCCGTGATGAGCCGCTTGGCGTGAACGATGAGGTTCTTCATTTCCAGGTCACCCTTTCCGGTTCGGGTTTGCAAGGATCGATCTTGCTGTACCAGGGCATCAGCAAGAAGAAGGCGAAGTAGAGCACCGCGCAGATCTGGGAGACCAGGGTCCGGCCCGGAGTGGGTGGGAGCACGCCGAGGTAGCCGAGGATGAGGAAGGAGATGACGAAGATCGTCAGCGCGGTTTTGTAGATCGGCCCCTTGTAGCGGATGGACTTCACCGGCGCGCGGTCGAGCCAGGGCAGGAAGGCGATGATGATGACCGCCGCGCCCATGGCCACCACCCCCCAGAACTTGGCGTCGATCCCGAAGAGCGGATAGGTGACGGCGCGCAGGATGGAGTAGAAGGGGGTGAAGTACCACACCGGCGCGATGTGCACCGGCGTGACCATGGGGTTGGCCGGGATGAAGTTGTTGTACTCGAGGAAGTAGCCGCCCGCCTCGGGCACGAAGAAGAGCACGGCGAAGAAGACGATGAGGAAACCGGCCACGCCGACGATGTCCTTCACCGTGTAGTACGGGTGGAAGGGGATGCCGTCGAGCGGGCGGCCGTTGGCGTCTTTCTTCTTCTTGATCTCGATGCCGTCGGGGTTGTTGGAGCCGACTTCGTGCAGCGCGATGATGTGGGCGGCCACGAGCAGCAGCAGCACCAGCGGCACGGCGATGACGTGCAGCGAGAAGAAGCGGTTGAGGGTGGCGTCGGAGATGACGAAGTCGCCGCGGATGACCGTGGAGAGATCCGGCCCGATCACGGGGATGGCCGAGAAAAGGTTGATGATGACCTGCGCCCCCCAGTAGGACATCTGGCCCCAGGGCAGGAGGTAGCCCATGAAGGCCTCGGCCATCAGGGCGAGGAAGATGAGCACGCCGAAGATCCACACGAGCTCGCGCGGCTTGCGGTAGGAGCCGTAGAGCAGGCCGCGGAACATGTGCAGATAGACCACGATGAAGAAGGCCGAGGCGCCGGTGGAGTGCATGTAGCGGATGAACCAGCCGCCGGGCACCTCGCGCATGATGTACTCGACGCTGGCGAAGGCCACCGGGATGCCGGAGGCGTTGAGCGAGGCGTCGGGTTTGTAGTGCATCACGAGGAAGATGCCAGTGACGATCTGGATCACCAGCACGAGAAGCGCCAGCGAGCCGAAGTAGTACCAGAAGTTGAAGTTCTTGGGAGCGTAGTATTCGGTGAGATGCTCGCGGATCGTGGAGGTGAGCGGGAAGCGCTCGTCAATCCACTGAAGCAGGCCGGATTTGGTGGTCATGTTCTTTCCTCGCGCGTCAAGCTTTGTCTTCGCCGATGAGGATCTTGGTATCGGTCAGGTATTGGTGCGGCGGCACGGTGAGGTTCGTTGGCGCCGGCTGACTCTTGAACACGCGCGCGGCGAGGTCGAAGCGCGAACCGTGGCAGGGGCAGAGGTAGCCACCGAGCCAGTCCTTGCCGATGCCGCTCGCCTCACCCTTGGCGAACTTGGCCGTGGGGGAGCAGCCAAGGTGGGTGCAGATGCCGATCACCACGAGGTATTCCGGCTTGATGGAGCGGTGCCGGTTCTTGGCGTAGGGCGGCTGGACGGATTTCTCGGAGGTGGGGTCGGCGAGCTGCGGTTCGACCTCTTCGAGCGTGGCGAGCATCGCCTCGGTGCGGCGCAGGATCCAGACGGGCTGGCCGCGCCATTCGACGGTCATCATCTCGCCGGGAGCGAGCTTGCTGATGTCGGCCTCGGCCGGGGCGCCGGCCGCCTTGGCGCGTTCGGAAGGGGTGAGACTGGCGACGAAGGGGGCGGCGGCGGCGACCACTCCCGCTCCGCCGACGACGGAGGTGGCGATCAGCAGCTGCCGCCGGTTGTCGTCCAATGCTTGATCCTTGCTCATGGCGCGAACCCTCGAGAGATGGGAAGACGGTGCAAATCTGCAGATTATAAAGGATCGCCTGGGCGCATCCAAGAGGAAAGCGGCGTCTCGCCTCGGAGCGCGGGCAGATCGATGCCGGGGCGCTCAGGTCGCGTCCAGGCGGCGGCGGTCGATGAGGGCGTGCGCCACGGTGGCGGCATCGACGTATTCGAGCTCGCCGCCGAGGGGCACGCCGCGCGCCAGGCGCGTGACCGTCACGCCGCGCGGACGCACCCGTTCGGCGATCCAGTGCGCCGTGGCCTCGCCTTCGTTGGTGAAGTTGGTGGCGAGCACGACTTCGCGCACTTCGGGAGCGGCAAGCCGCGCGAGCAAGCGCTCCAGTTCGAGCTCTTTGGGGCCGATGCCGTCGAGCGGCGACAGGCGCCCCATGAGCACGTAGTAGAGACCGCCGTAGGTATGGGTCTGCTCGATCGCTTCCATGTCGGCAGGCGATTCGACCACGCAGACGACGGAGGCATCGCGCGCCGGGTCGCTGCAGCGGGCGCACACGGCGGTCTCGCTGAAGGCGTTGCAGCGCGCGCAGTGCGTGAGGGTAGCAAGCGCCGCCTCGATCGCCCGGGCCAGCCGCTGCGCCCCGCGCCGTTCGCGCTGCAGCAGGTGGTGCGCCATGCGCTGCGCGCCCTTCGCGCCGACGCCCGGCAGACAGCGAAGCGCTTCGATGAGCTCGTCGAGCGGCGTGGGCATGGTCTCTTCAGAAAGGCAGTTTCATGCCCGGAGGCAGCGGCATGCCGGCAGTGACGGCGGCCATCTTCTCCTGGGTGGTCGCCTCGACGCGGCGCACGGCGTCATTGACCGCGGCGGCGACGAGATCCTCGAGCATCTCCTTGTCGTCGAGCACCGAAGGGTCGATGCTGACGCGGCGCACGTCGTACTTGCAGGTCATGAGGATCTTGACGAGTCCGGCGCCGGCCTGTCCCTCGACTTCGAGCGCGGCGAGCTCGTCCTGGACTTTCTTCATGTTTTCCTGCATCTGCTGCGCCTGGCGCATCAGGCCGGAGAGGGCGTTCTTATTGAACATGGCGTGTTCCTCCAGAAGGGGGTGAAGGGGTGGGCCACGTGACGCTGGTTTCGTCGAGCGTGGCATCGAACCGTTCGATGAGCCGCTGGGTGACGGGGTGCGCGAGCAGGCGGGAGACGGCAGCCCGATGGGCTTGGCGGCGGGCCTCGGCCTCGCGCTGCGCCGGCGTATCGGCGACTTCGGCCGGGGTGACGCGCACAGTGACACGACGTCCCAACACCGCGCCGAGCGCCTCGGCGATGCGATCGACGCATTCCGGGTGCAGATCGAGCAGCACGCGGTGCGTGGCATCGAGCAGGAGCGAGACCGTGTCGCCTTCGATCGCGCGGCAGATGCAGTGCTGCGCGAATTCGCGCGCAAGTCCCGTGAGGGACATGGCGGCGAACCACTCGTGCCAGGCATCGACTCCGCCACTGGGGCTTTCCCGACCTGCCGGCGGGAGCGCGCCCGGCTCTCGCGCCCCGGACGGCTCTGTGGACGGAGGCTTCGCCGGCATGCCGTCTGCCGGTAGCGAAGCAACATCGGTCGCCTCGGAAGAGGCCGTTCCCTCTGCCCCACCCTGCGCTCGATCGGGCGACGGGAACGCTGCGCGCCGCGCTTCGCCATCCGTGGCCGAGGGCGCGTGCGCGCGTGCGGCAGGCGACTCGCCGCGGGCCGTTACGGGCGCTTCACCGCCCTCCTCGTTCCTGGGTGCCGCGCTCGGACCGGGCACCGCGGCCGGCGGCGCAGCCGTAGTCTGGGGCGCGAAGGCGATGAGGCGCAGCACGGCCATGGAAAAGCCGACGGCCGGATCGGGCGCGAGCGGCAGGTCGCGGCGCGCGTGCGTGAGGATGTCGTAGGCAAGCTGCAGGTATTCCGGATCGAACCGGGCGGCGAGCGGTGCGAGCGCCTCGCGCGTCTGCGGTTCCAGGGCTTCGGGGGCGAACTGCAGCACGGCGAGCTGATGCACGAGCTGGGCGAGCGCCGCCAGGGCCGATTCGAGCGAGGCACCGCTGCCGGCGAGCCGGTCGGCGAGCGCGAGCGCGGCCGGGGCGTCGGCCGCCGCCACGGCCTCGAGGAGTTCGCGCAAGGTGGCGCTCGCCACCAGGCCCAGCATCTCGGCCACCTGCGCCTCGCGCACCTCTCCTGCCCCGTAGGCGAGTGCCTGATCGAGGAGCGAGAGGGCATCGCGCATGGAGCCGCGCGCGGCCTGCCCCACGAGCTCGAGCGCCCCGCGATCATAGGGCACGGCCTCGGCTTCCAGAATGCGGGCGGCGTGCTCGGCGATGAGCGCCGGCGGCAGCGAGCGGAGGTTGAACTGCAGGCAGCGCGACAGCACCGTGACGGGAATCTTCTGCGGGTCGGTGGTGGCGAGGATGAACTTGACGTGCTCGGGCGGCTCTTCGAGCGTTTTCAGCATGGCGTTGAAGGCGTGCCCGGTGAGCATGTGCACTTCGTCGATCATATAGACCTTGAAACGCCCCTGCACCGGCGCGTAGACGGCCTGCTCGAGCAGCGCTGCCATGTCGTCGACGCCGCGGTTGGAAGCCGCGTCCATCTCGACATAGTCGGGGAAGCGGTCGGCGTCGATGGCCTGGCAGGCGGCACAAACCCCGCAGGGTTCGGGCGTGACGCCGCGCTCGCAGTTGAGCGCCTTGGCGAAGATGCGGCTGATGGTGGTCTTGCCCACCCCGCGCGTGCCGGTGAAGAGATAGGCGTGGTGCAGCCGCTGCGTGGCAAGCGCATGCGTGAGCGCGCGCACGACGTGGTCCTGTCCCACGAGCGCGTCGAAGCGGCGGGGACGCCATTTGCGGGCAAGGGCGAGCTGGGTCATGGGGCGGATTCTACCGGATTCTTGCGCTGCGACCACGAAGTGCGCAGGGATGGGAATTTTTAATTGAGATTATTTCTCAATATCATTTGCGTTCAATGGCCGCTCCCCCTATCATGAATCCTGAACGCACGGCAACAGATCTCGAAGGAGCCCCGCCATGATCAGCAAAGTCCTTACACGCACCGCGCCGCTCGTGTCCCGCGCCGCCCTTGGCTGGACGATCTGGCTCGGCGGCGCAGCCGCGGCGCTCGCCCAGGTTCTGGCGCAGCTGCAGGCCTTCTCGCCCTGGGGCTTCCTCGTATGCCTCTCCCTGCTCGCCGCCCTCGGCGGCCTGCTGCTTGCGCGTACCCTGTCGTCCTGGATGGCGGTTTCCCCCGCCACGGCCGAGCTCTTTGCCGCCGGCGTGATGGGCACGAGCGTGATCGTCGGTTTGATCGTGCCTGCACTGCAGGAGATCGCGGCGCACGAGGCGTGGGCATCGGCGGCGGCTCAATGGGCCCTGGCGCTGGGCGCTGGCGCCGCAATGCTGGCGCTGCTCGACCGGCTCGTGCCGCACCGCCACGCGCCCGCTGCCGGACAGGATCGCACGGCGCTCTTGTTCCTGTTCGCGCTCGCCCTGCACAACGTTCCCGAGGGGCTGGCGCTGAGCATGAGCGAGGTGATGGGGCCCAGCCTCGCCTTGGGCATCGCGATCCAGAACGTGCCCGAGAGCGTACTGGCGATGTGGCTGCTCACGGCGGCCGGCTGGTCCGGCGCGAGCGCAGGAGCGTGGGGATTCGCGGCGGTCTCGGTCGAGCCTGCGGTGGCCTTGCTGGCAAAAAGCCTGGGGCTTGCCGACGCCGAACATGCCCTTGCGATGACGGGACTGGCCGCCGGGGCAATGGGCTTCGTGCTGATCCATGAATTCGCGCCCCAGCTGCGCCGGGTGGGGGTACGTGCGGCTTTGCCCTTGGCAAGCGGCTCTGCCCTGGTGCTGGGCCTGTCGGCCTGGGTGTGAGGAGGGGTGGCGAGCCGGACCCCCGGCACTTGCGGGGAGCGGTTAGGGCTGCTGCCTTCCGGCCCTGACCCGGTTCCCGCGCCGCAATGCGGGGCGACCCGCCACGGCTGGCATTGTAGCACGACCTTTTGCCGTCGCACGCGGGGCGATTTCTTCACGCGCGCTCAGGGAGCCGGAAGGATCGCCCCGCCGCGCCCGGCCTCGGCCGATTGCAGGCGCGCGGCGAAGCGCTCGAGTACCTTGGGATCGGCGCCGAGGCGGCGCAAGCGGGCGAGATAGTCCCGCGCCTTGCCCCACAACTTCAGCTCGAGGCAGAGCTCGACGAGCGCCTCGAGTACCGCCGGCTCTTCGGGGTGCGCCTGCAGCCACGACTCCAGCCGCGCCAGCGCTGCCTGGCGCTCAGCGGCATCGAGGCAAGCGGGATAGCGGCGCACGAGCTCGGGCAGCCAGCGTTTGTCCAGCGCCGCTTCCAGGATGGGACGGACTTTTCCTCCCTGCGCCCGCTCGATCGCCAGTCGCGCCAAGGCTGCCAAAAACTCGGGATCGAAGCGCTCTTCCTTGGGCAGACGTTTCCACCAGGCGAAGAGATCGGCGCCAAGGGCGAGCCGTGAGGAGGCCTCGTTCAGATGGGCCTGGCGGATGAGGGCGGCGGCCTTGGCTGCGTCCATGGATTCGAGCGCGCGCAAGCGGCGGGCCGATGCGAGCACTTCCTGCCACTTTTCTTCCCTCTGGGCGGCCTCGAGCCGCAGGCGCAGCGCCGTGGCTTCGGGAAGAGCGGGCATTTTCTCGAGCAGCTCCATTGCCGCCTGCAGACGTTCGGGACGGGAGAAACGCACGCCGAACTCGGCTTCCAGCACGGTACGGACGTCCGGCCAGCGCTCGAGCCGGGCGAGCCAGTTCTCCGCCCTCGCCTCGTTGCCGCGCTCGAGCGCCGTGGCTGCCGCGAGCGCAGCGCCGGCCTCGGCCACGCCGGGGGACCGGTCGAGCCGCTGCGCCAGCCGCTGGACCGTTGCCGCATCACCCAGCACATGGGCGCGCACGAGGCGCACGAGCGTGCGCACGGCCCGGCGCAAGCGCCAGGCGTCGCGCCGCCGGCGCAGGGTGCGAGGCAGGCCGAACAGCATCACCCCCAGGCGCAGCGACAGATAGAGGACGATGACGACGAGCACGAGAATCAGAGCGAAGAGCGTCAGCGACAGCTGGGCGCGCCAGGGCGGCACGACGAAGACGACATAACCGTCCACGCTCTGGAGGGCGAGCCCCGCCGCCACCGCCAGCGCCGCCACGAGCACGAGAGTGATCAAGGCTTTCATGTGGCTCTCCTCAGGGCGCGGAGGCGGCAGCCGCCTCGGCCTGCAGGCGCGCCTCGATCTGGGCGAGCGCGGCGAAGGAATCGGTGAGCGCCACGCGATGCGCCGCGAGCGGCTGGGCCGCGAGCTCGTCGAGGGCGGCGAGCGTAGACGCCACGGCAGGGTCGTCGCTCACATAGAATCGAACCAGCGTTTCGCGCACTTTGCCGAGCGCGGCGCGGTAGCGCGCTTCGTCTCCACCCTGCGCCGCGAGCCGGGCGCTGGCAAGCCACAGCCGCAGGTTCTCTTCGAGCACCAGCCGCTGCTGCGGCGAGAGCAGCTCCGGCGCGACGGCATCGAGCCGCTCCAGGCGCACGAGGCCTGCCGCGGACGCGAGCACCTCGTCCGTGCCGCGCAGCAGCGCCTGCCAGGCGCGGCGATACCAGGGCGATTCCGCCGGCGCCGAAGCGTCCTGCGGCGCAGCCTCGGCGGCGAGCCGGGGCGCGGCCACCGCCGCCGTCTCTGGCATGGGGGCGGCGAAGGCGAGCGTGAGCTGCGACAGGCGGGATTCCAGCGCGTCGAGCCGGGCGAGGATCCCGTCGAGATCGACGCGCGGGGCGGCACGCAGCCGCTCCAGGTCACGGGCGAGCGCCTGACGCAGGGGAAGGAAGAGTCCTCGGCTTTCCTTGGCCAGGCGCGCGTCGAGCTCGCCGAGCACGGCGAGCGCCGTGCCCGGATCGTTCGCCCAGTCGATGCGCCGCTGGGCGTAGATGAGCGCATCGCGCGCTTCCAGCAGCAGGCGCCGTTCATCCTGCTGCGCCAGCGCCTGGGTCAAACGTTCCACCAGACGGCCGATCTCGCGCAACTCATCCACCTGCCCCTGAACCTGCCCGAGCGTGTGCTGCACCGTGTCCAGGCGCTGCGACAGGATGGTAAAAGCTCCTTGAAGCTGCTGAAAGGATTCCTCGCTGCGGCGCGCTCCCTGTTCGAGCCGGCCGAGCCGTTCTTCGAGCATCTGGCGCCGTTCCGACTCCTGCTGTGCGACGTGACGCGTATAGCCATAGGCCCCCAGGGCGAGCAGCAGCGCCGCGATCCCGGCGATGAGCGCCCAGACGCCGGAGCGCCCCGGCGCCGGAGTCGCGCTTGCCGTCGAAGCCCCCTGCGCGCCGCGCGTTGCACTGGCCGCCCCCTCTGGCGGCGAATCCGCCGAAGCGCCGCCTTGGGCCTGGGCGGCTGCGGCATCGCCCACAGGTGGGGAGACGGAAGGGGCTCCAGCCCCGGCAGTCGCGCCGCCCACAGCCGCAGCGGGCGTTTCGGCCGCAAGGGGATGATCTTGCCCCGAAGGTTTGGCTTCTTCTTGCGCTCTGGGTTCGTTCATCGACACTTCTCCTGCAAAACGGGCAAGGATTCCAGGGCGGCGACGAGTCCGGCATCGCCCGGGGCCGGCGCGGTGACGACCCGCTTCAGCCCCAGGGCGAGCGCCGCGGCAGCGATGCGCGGATGCGCCGCGACGGCAGGGATTTCGGCAAGCCGCGGCCAATCGGCAGCCGGCACCAGCTCCGGCAGGTTCCCGGCCCCTTCGCTGCTCGTGAGGAGCATCGCCGCGAGCCGCCGCTCGCGCAGCGGCGCGAGCACCTCGTCGGACCACTGCGGCCGGATGCGACGATAACATATCCAGGTATCGACCGAGGCGCCGCGCTCGGTCAGCGTCTGGGCGAGCAGCGCCCGCCCGCCCTCCCCTTTGACGATCAGCACCCGTCGCCCGGAGACGGCGGCACGCGCACATTCTGGCAGCGCGAGCACCGCTTCTGAATCCGCCCCCTGCCGGGGAAAGACGACCTCTGCGAATCCCAGATCGCGCAAGGAGGCGGCGCTGCCCTCGCCCACCGTCATCACCGGCGGACCCGGCGGCCAGGCGCGGTAACGGCGCAGGCGCGGCACGGCCAGTTCGGCGGCGCTGCGGCTGACGAAGAAGACCCAGGCGTAGTCATCCAGCGCGGCAGCGACCTGCGCCTCTTTCGTTTCATCTTCGATCGGTTCGATCGCGAGCAGCGGCGCCGCCACCGGCTCGAACCCGTGCTCACGCAGCAGCGCCTCGAGCCGCAGGGCCTGTTCGCGCGGCCGGGTCACCCAGACGGCGGGCGGCGAACCGTTCATGCCGCGCCGCCCGAGAGCGCCGCGACGAGCGCCGCCGCCCCTTCGTCGAGCAGGCGCTGCGCCAAGGTTTCGCCCAAACGGCCCGCCTCTGCGAGCGAGCCGCGGATCTCGCCGCCGTAGATACGGCTGCCGTCGGGCTCGGCCACCCGGCCGCGCAGCCAAAGTTCCCCTCCCTCGAGCACGGCATAGGCGGCGATCGGCACTTCGCAGCTGCCGCCCAGCACGCGCGCGAAGGCCCGCTCGGCGGCCACGCAGGCGGTGGTAGCGGGATCGGCGAGCGGTGCGAGCCAGGAGCGCACGTCCGCGCGTTCGGCCAGGCACTCGATGCCCAGTGCCCCCTGCCCCGCCGCCGGCAGGCTGACCTCGACCGGCAGCACCGACTGGATGCGCTCACCCAGCCCCAGGCGGCGCAAGCCGGCCGCGGCGAGGATGATGGCGTCGAACTGCCCCTCGTCGAGCTTGCGCAGGCGCGTGTCGAGATTGCCGCGCAGGGGGCTCACCGCCAGATAGGGATACTGCGCGATGAGTTGCGCCTGGCGCCGCAGCGAGGAAGTGCCCACCACCGCCCCCGGCGGCAGATCGTCGAGGCTCGCGTAGCGGTTCGAGACGAAGGCGTCGGCCGGCTCCTCGCGCGCGAGCGTGGCGGCGAGCGCGAACGCCTCGTCGAGCACCATCGGCACGTCTTTCATCGAGTGCACCGCCAGATCGGCTTCCCCCGCGAGCAGCGCCGCCTCCAGCTCCTTGACGAAGAGCCCCTTGCCGCCCACCTTCGCCAAGGGACGGTCGAGGATGCGGTCGCCGCGCGTGGTCATCCCCAGGAGTTCGACGCGGCAAGCGGGATAGAGCGCCTCGAGCCGGTCCTTGACGAACTGCGCCTGCCACAGGGCGAGGCGGCTCTCGCGGGTGGCGATGACGAGGCGCGACGGAGGCGGAAAGGGCGGATTTTCTTCTGTCATGTTTTCTCCCTGACGGCACGGGCACGAGCGCCGGCGGCGAACGGATGCGGCGATTCTATCATCGCCGGCATGGCGCCCCGCGGCCTTATAATTCCCCCTTTCGTTGCCAAGCCCTTCCTCCTTACCATGACCGACACGCCCCATACGCCCGCCAAGACCTGGTCGGGACGCTTCGCCGAACCCGTCTCCGAGCGCGTCAAGCGCTACACCGCTTCGATTCCCTTCGACCGGCGGCTTGCCGAGCACGACATCCGCGGCTCGCTCGCCCACGCGAAAATGCTTGCGCGTCAAGGCATCCTGAGCGCCCAGGACCTGGCCGACATCGAGCGCGGCATGGCCCAGATCCGCGAAGAGATCGCGCGCGGGGATTTTCCCTGGTCGCTGGACGACGAGGACGTGCACCTCAATATCGAAAAGCGCCTCACCGCCCTGGTGGGCGATGCGGGCAAGCGCCTGCACACCGGGCGCAGCCGCAACGACCAGGTCGCCACCGACCTGCGCCTGTGGCTGCGCGACCAGATCGACGCCATCGTGGAAGCGATCGAATCGCTGCAAGGCGCGCTCCTCGACCTGGCCGAGACCCACGCGGCCACGCCCATGCCCGGATTCACCCATCTGCAGGTGGCGCAGCCAGTGACCTTTGGCCACCACCTCATGGCCTATGTGGAGATGCTCGAGCGCGACCGCGAGCGGCTGCGCGACGCCCGCCGGCGCGTCAACCGCCTGCCGCTGGGAGCGGCGGCCCTCGCCGGCACCACTTTTCCCATCGACCGCGAGTTCGTCGCCCGCGAGCTCGGCTTCGAGGACGTGTGCCGCAATTCGCTCGACGCGGTGAGCGACCGCGACTTCGCCATCGAATTCCTCTCGGCGGCCTCCCTCGTGATGATGCACCTGTCGCGTTTCTCCGAGGAGCTCATCCTGTGGATGACGCCGCGCTTTGGCTTCATCACCCTGGCCGACCGCTTCTGCACCGGCTCTTCCATCATGCCGCAGAAGAAGAACCCGGACGTGCCGGAACTCGTGCGCGGAAAGACGGGGCGCGTCTATGGGCACCTCATGGGGCTCCTCACCCTCATGAAGGCGCAGCCGCTCGCCTACAACAAGGACAACCAGGAAGACAAGGAACCCTTGTTCGACGCCGTCGATACCGTGCTCGACACGCTCATCATCTATGCCGAGATGGTGGGCGGCATCCGCGTGCACCCCGAGGCGATGCGCGAAGCGCTGCGCCAGGGATTCGCCACGGCCACCGATCTGGCCGACTATCTGGTGAAGAAAGGGGTGCCCTTTCGCGACGCGCACGAAGCGGTGGCGCGCGCCGTGCGCGAAGCCGAGGCGCGCGGCGTGGATCTGGCCGAACTGCCGCTCGAAGTGCTGCGCGGTTTCAGCCCCCTGATCGAAGAGGACGTGTATCAAGTGTTGACGATCGAGGGGTCGCTCGCGCAGCGGCGGCACATCGGCGGCACCGCGCCCGAGGCGGTGCGCGAAGCGATCGCGCAGGCCCGGGCGCGGCTAAAGCGCGCCTGAACGAAGGGTCAGGCGAGCACGCCGGCTTCCCTCAGCAGTTCCTGCAGCTCGCCCGACTCGTACATCTCGCGCACGATGTCCGCCCCGCCGATGAATTCCCCCTTGACGTAGAGCTGGGGAATCGTCGGCCAGTTGGCGTATTCCTTGATTCCCTGGCGCAGCGCTTCGTCTTCGAGCACGTTGTAGGCGGCGAAGTCTTTCAGGCCGCAGCGGCGCAGCACCTGCACCACGGCTGCGGAGAAGCCGCACAAGGGAAAATCGGGCGTGCCTTTCATGTAGAGCACCACCGGATCGGCGTCGATCTGCTGGCGGATTTTTTCTTGGATGTCCATGGAGATCCTTGTATTGCGAAGTTGGGGGAACCCATCTTAGCGAGCCGGGGCGGGCAACGTCAAGGTGGGAATCATGCACCGGGACAAGGAAGGTACAATCGGCAAATATCCATCGCCATCGAGGCGCTCGTGAGCGAGCGATGAACTACTGTACCGTCTGCGGTCATCCGCTGCAGGTCCTCGTCCCGCCCGGCGACAACCGGCCTCGGCACGTGTGTTCCCATTGCGGCGAGATCCACTATCAAAACCCGAAGCTCGTGGTCGGGGCCATTCCGCGCTGGAAGAACCAGGTCCTGCTGTGCCGCCGCGCGATCGAGCCCCGCCTGGGATGGTGGACGCTGCCGGCCGGCTTCATGGAAAACGGCGAATCCACGGTGGAAGCGGCGATGCGTGAGACCTGGGAAGAAGCCGGCGCGCTCGTCGAGATCGGCACGCTGCAGGCGCTCATCGACGTTCCGGTCATCCAGCAGGTCCACCTCTTCTACCGGGCGAATCTGCTCAGCCTGGACGTCGCCCCCGGCGAAGAAAGTCTGGAGACGCGGCTTTTCCCTCTGCGCCACATTCCCTGGGACGAACTCGCTTTCGAGACGGTGCGCGCCGCGCTCGCCCATCACCTGCGTCATCCGCGGCACGGCGTGCTGGTGAAGACGCTGGGGCAGCGTCCCGCCCGTTCCTCCGCCTGAGCGCCGGGGAAGAAACCGCCGTGCGCGGTGCGAGCGCCTCAGCGCCCCTCCGCCGGGGGTAGCCCCACGAGCCGCACGTCGCCCACCGCGTAGCGCTGCGCGAGCGGCCGGGTGGAGTGCACCCCCTCTTCATATTCGAGGATCTCGAAGCCTTGGGCGCCGCGGCGCAAGGCGATCTCCTTGGCGGCGCGACGGAACACGGTATAGGCCTCGCCCTGGCCGCCCGTGGTGAGGGTGCGCATGTTCATGCGGATGCGGGCGGTCGCGTTGGCGGGAGATTCCTCCACCTCGATGCGCCAGTTGGGATCGAACGGGTCGTAGAGCGCATAGGCGATGAGCGCCGCGCCGCCGAGCTGGCGCAGCAGCGCGGCGTGCGACACGGGGGTAGGAGTGACGGAATTGGCTCCCCCAGCGGCACTGCTCGAGCTCGAACCATTGACGTTCATCGACGAGGACGAGAGCACCAGCGCCGATCCCGCGGCGCCCGCCGCCGGCGCGACCAGGCGTTCAGGGTCGTTCCAGGGCGCTTCTGCACATCCGCCCATGAGCGCGGCAAACCCCGCGAGCGTAAGAAAGCACAGAGCGCGCATGGAGCAGCCTCAGAGATATTCAAAGAGGGAAAGGTTGGCCACGCGCGCAAAAGACTGCTGCGCCGCCTGCAGAACGAGCTGCTGCTGGGCGAGCCGGCTCAAGGCTTCGTTGTAGTCCAGATCCTCGATGCGCGAACGGGCGGTGGCATACTGTTCGTCGATTGCCTGACCGGCGAAGTCGAGCGAGTCGAGCTCGGCGCGCTGGGAGCCGACCTTGGATTGATAGAGGGCGACGCGCTCCATGAAGTCATCGACGGTGTCGAGGCCGTAACTCGTGGGATCGGTATAGCCCGACGGCAAGGTGACCGTTGCGGCAGTGGCCGGATCGATGGCGTCGATCGCCGTTTTGAGTCGGTTGAAGAACTCGGCGGAGGGGTATTTGGCCGGAGTGCCGGTCGTCGGGTTGGCCGGAACATAGGCGCTCTGATCCGCCTCGAAGAGCCCTCCACCACCGCTCGCCGAACCGGGAATGCCGATGTCCATCCGCCGCTCGGGGCCTACCTGCATCTGCCGGGTGCCGGCGTCGCCCTGGTAGTAATAGACATCGGGCGTAGTCGCATCGCCGTCGTGGTCGCCGAAAGCGATCGGCGCGGTGTCGTTCTTGTAGCCGGAGAAGAGGTATTCCCCCTGCCCGTCTTTACTATTGGCGAGTGCGACGAGGTTGTCGAGCTGGCTGCGCAGGTCGGAAGCGATCGCCGCCTTGTCCTGGGCGGAGAGCCCGCCGTTGCCGGCCTTGATGAACTGCTGCCGCATGTACTGCAGCGTGTCGGTCATCGTGGAGAGGCGCGTGTCGGTGAGCGCGAGCTGGTCCTTGGCGTAGCCGATGTTGGCGAGGAACTGCTGGTTCACGCTCTGGGATTGCTGCAGTTCGAGGCTGCGCGCAGCGCGCACAGGGTCGTCCGAGGGCTTGAGCATCTTCTTGCCGCTGGCAACCTGAAGCTGCGTCTGCGTCAGCTGCGCCTGGTTGTTCTGCAGGGCGGCGATGTTGCGGTCGAAAATCTGAGAAGTGGAGATGCGCATGATCGTTCTCCTGGTCAGCCGGCGATGGCGAGCACGGAGTCGAAGAGTTTCTGGGCCATCTGCATGACCTTGCTCGCCGCGAGATAGGCTTGCTGGTAGCGTACCAGGTTGGCGGCCTCTTCGTCGAGGTTGACGCCGGCGTGGCTGTCGCGCTGCGCCTGGATCTGCTCGTAGAGCGCCTGCGAGGAAGAAGCCCCGTTCTTCACTTCGCTCGCCTTGGCTCCGAGCGATGACACGGTGCGGGCGTAGGCCGTCTGCAGCGTGGCCGTGGCCTGCCCGGCGCCATCGTCGTAGAGGAATTTCTCCGTCTGGATCGCGGCGAGCGTGAGCGCGTTGCGGTTGTCGGCCGGGCCGCTGCCCAGAGCCACCACGCCGGTCGGGTCGTCTTGCGCCGCGGCGATCTGCCGGGGATCGGTGATCGCCACGCCGATACTGGAGGCGGCGTCGCGGTAGGGCGCGATGACGGCGGTCTCACCGGTTTGCAGGGTCACGCCGGAGAAGTCGAGGCCGTCGATCGGTTGGGTCAAATCATTGAAGCGCGCGCCATCGCTTTGCCGCGTCACGCTGAGCGTGCCATTGTCGTTGCTGATCGTGTAGGTGTCGGGGCGCAGGGCGGAAAGCTTGACGTTCGTGGCGAACGAAACGGAGACGGTACTGCCTTGCGAACCGGCGCTCACCACCGGCTGGGCAAGATCGATGCCGGAGAAGTAGGGCTTCCCGGTGCTGCCGTCCAGCCCATAGCCCGACGCATGCACTTCGTTGAATTTCGCCGCGAGCGCCGTGGCGAGGAAACCGAGCTGGTCCTGCACCGGTTCGAGCGCCTCGCGCCGGAAGGCGAGCAGCGCGCCCAGTTCGCCACCGCTCAACTGCGATTCGGGCAGCGCCAAGGCCGCCCCGTTGCCGATCTGGTAAGTGACCTGGGTGCGCGAGGGCTGGGCGGGGTCGGGCCGGGTGGCGATGGTGGCGCTCTGCGTGCCTTGCACCAGGGCCTGGCCGTTGCCGATGAAGACGGTCATCATCCCTTTGTCGTCGACCACCGCCTGGACGTTCACGCGCTTGGCGAGTTCGGCGAGCGCCTGGTCGCGCTGGTCGAGCAGGTCGTTGGGCGAAGCGCCGTTGCCCACGCCGAGCGCGCGCGAGATCTCCTGGTTGAGCCGGGCGATCTGCTGGCCGTACTGGGTGATGTCCTGGGCGGCGAGGGCGATGTTCTGCTCCACGCTGGCGTCGATCTCATCGAGCTGGCCGGAAAGGAGCTGGAAGCGGTTGACCAGCACCTCGCTCTGCGACAGCATCGTCTGGCGCGCGGCAATATTGGAGGGGTTGTTCGCCACTTCCTGTACCGCATCGAAGAACTGCGACATGGCCGAAGAGAGGCCCGCGTCGGGGTCGGCAATGAGGTTGTCGATGGGCGCGACGAGATCGCTGTAGTTCTGGTAGTAGCTCGCCTGGCTCTGCGACTGCAGCAGCTGCTTGTGCAGGAACTGGTCGTAGGCGCGCTCCACGTCCACCACCCGCGCGCCCTGGCCCACGTAGCCATAGCCCATGTACTGGGAAGGCTGGGTGGTCTGCACCGCGCTCTGGCGGCTGTAGCCGGGGGTGTCGGCATTGGCGATGTTGTGGCTGGCGACGTTGAGCTTGGCCTGCGAGGCCATCAGCCCGGTCAAACCGATGTTGAGGAAATCGGCCATGATGCTCTCCCGGCGTAGGGGTGTCGCCAATCAAGTAGCAAAATTCATGCCATTATGCACCGTCACCCCGGAAGCGCCGCCCGGAAGCGCCGGTCCTGCAGGATGGAGACGATCTTGTCGGCGTAGCGCGGGTCGGTGGCGTAGCCGCCGCGCACGAGCGCCGAGGCGAATTCGCGCGGGGTACGGCTGCCCGGCACGCCGGCGTAGCGCTCGTTGTCGCGGATGAGGCGCACGTAGTCGTCGAAGGCGGCGGCGTAGGAAGGATAGACGCGGAATCGGGCGTTCTCGGTCACGGCGCGGCCGCCGTCGTATTCGGTCACCGGCAGGGTGACGGTGGGGCCGCTCCAGCTGCTGCCTGCCTTGATGTTGAAGAGGTTGTGGCTGGAGCGTCCGTCGGGGCGGGTGATGACGGCCTCTCCCCAGCCGCTCTCGAGCGCTGCCTGGGCGACGAGGAATTCCGGCGGCACGCCCAGCTGCGCCGCGGCACGCTTGGCCTGCGGCAGGGTATCCTGCACGAAGCGGCGGATCTTCTCCGGCACGTCGGCGCCGTCCTGAGCGCGGCGCACTTCGCTGGCGGCCGAGGACAGCGCAGGAAGAAGCCCTGCCCCCGCTCCCTCTGGCGCCAAGAGCGGCTTTGCCTCGTCTTCTTCGAGCGGCACGAGCGGCTCGGCCGTGTCGTCGGCTCCGCCCAGGGCGGCGAAAAAGCCCTTTTCTTCGACCGGCGCTCCGGCCTCGGCCGCCATTTGCCGGGCAGCGGCAAAGTTTGCCGGCCGACGCAGCACCCCGGCAAGCGAGATGCCCGCCGCGGCCCCGGCGCCAGCCGATTCGCTCCCCGACGCGACTGCGCCTGCCGCCGCGGGCGAAGTGTCCGTCGCGGCGGCCTCGGTGGTCTTTCCCAGGCGCTGCTGCAGCTGGCGCGCGAGCAGCTCGCCCAGGCCGAGGCCATGGCCGGCAGCGAGGTTCTGCGCGAGCTGCTGGTCGCTCATCTCCTGGAACATGCGCTCGGCATCGCTCGAAGTGAAGTCGTTGCGCGGCACGGTGGCGCGCATGGCCTTGAGCATCTGCTGCAGCATCACCGCCTCGAACTGCTTGGCGGCGGCGCGCAGCGCCTCGGGCGAGTCGCCCTGCTTGGCAAGATTCTGCAGCGAGCGCAGCGAGCGCGGATCGAAGGCGGGGACGCTCGGGACACTCATCGGCGCGCTCCCTCAGATCACTTCCAGATCGGCGCGCAGGGCGCCCGAAGACTTGAGCGCCTGCAGGATGCTGATGAGATCCATGGGCGTGGCGCCGAGCGCGTTGAGCGCCTTGACCACGTCGGAGAGGTTGGCGCCGCCCTTGACGTCCTGGATCACCGCCACCGGCTGCTCGATCTGCACCTGCCCCTGCCGCGCGGCCACGGTGGCGCCGCCGGCAAAGGGGGTGTTCGGTTGGCTGACGGCGAGGTTTTCTCCCACGGTCACCTTGAGGCTGCCGTGGGCCACCGCCACGTGCTGCAGCGTCACGGCCTGGTTCATCACCACCGAGCCGGTACGCGAATTGACCACCACCTTGGCGCGCTGCACGTCCGGCTCCACGGTGAGGTTCTGCAGGCGGGCGAGAAAGGCCACGCGCTCGGAAGGGTCGGCCGGGGCGCGCACGGCGATGGTCCGCCCGTCGATCGCCTGGGCCGTGCCGAAACCGAACGCGTTCTCGATGGCGCGCGTGATCTTGGCGGCGGTGCCAAAATCCATCTCTTCCAGTTCGAGCCGGATCACTTCGGATTGCGCGAAGTTCGTGCCCACCTCGCGCTCCACCGTGGCCCCGTCGGGGATGCGGCCGGCGGAGAGGTGGTTGATCTGCTGCGCCGCCCCGCCGGCGCGTGCCCCCGCCCCACCGACGACCACGTTGCCCTGGGCGATGGCGTAGATCTGCCCGTCGGCCCCCTTGAGCGGAGTCATCACCAGGGTGCCGCCCTTGAGGCTCTTGGCGTTACCCATGGCCGAGACGGTGACGTCGATGCGCTGCCCGGGACGGGCGAACGGCGGCAGGTCGGCCGTGACCATGACCGCGGCCACGTTCTTGAGCTGCATGTTGCCCGTCGGCGGCAGATTCACCCCCATGCTGCGCAGCATGTTGATCACGCTCTGCACGGTGAAAGGCGTTTGCGTGGTCTGGTCGCCGCTACCGTCCAGCCCCACCACCAGGCCGTAGCCCACGAGCTGGTTGTCGCGCACGCCGCCCACCGAGGCGAGATCCTTGATACGTTCGGCCGCTTGGGAGGGCAACGCAGGAAAGAAACAGGTGCAGGCAAGCAGCGCGGCAAGGAGCGCCCGGCCGATGCGGGCGCGGCGACCGCCCCTGCGGTGTCCAGATTGCTTCACAGGCTCTCCGTTCATGACATTTTCCTCAGAACGGCAGGAAGTTGAGGAAGAAGCGCTGCAGCCAACCCATCTTCTGCGCTTCGTCGATGTAGCCGCTGCCGACGTATTCGATGCGCGCATCGGCCACCGAGGTGGAATCGACCGTGTTCTTGCCGCTGATGGTCACCGGATCGACCACGCCGGAAAAGCGGATGTACTCGCGCCCCTGGTTGATGGCCAGCTGCTTCTCGCCGGAGACGAGCAGATTGCCGTTGGGATAGACGTCGATGACGGTGACGGTGATCGTGCCGCGGAAGGTGTTGTCGGCCGAAGCGCCGCCCTTGGCTTCCAGGCTCTGGTCGCCGCTGGCGTTCAGGCCGAGTCCGGCCAGGCCCGAGAGCGGCAGGCGGGTCATCGAATCGATGCCCACTTCCGAGCTGGTATTGCGGCTCGCGTTGGCGCCGGTATTCTTCTTGGCCGAGGTGTTCTCGACGAGGTTGATGGTGAGCGTGTCGCCCACGTAGCGCGGCCTGCGATCCTCGAAGAGCGGACGCACGGCGCTTGCCTGGAAAATGGCACCGTTTGCCGGTGCGGCACTCTGCGGCACGGGGCGCGCCGTCATCGGCTGATGCACGATGGCCGGCGGCGTGGTGTCGATGGCGGCGCAGCCGGACAAGAGGGCAAGCCCGGCGAGCAGCCAGCGGGTGCGCCTGGCGAATCTTCCGGCGAAGGGAGCGTTCATGGCCCTGCCCCTCACAGCTGGGTCAGACGGGCGAGCATCTGGTCGGAGGTGGACACGGCCTTGGAATTGAGCTCGTAGGCGCGCTGGGTGATGATCATGCTCACCAGCTCCTCGGCCACGTTCACGTTCGAATTTTCCACATAGCCCTGGTTCAATACCCCGGAGCCATTGTTGCCGGGGATGTTCACCGCTGGCGGGCCGCTCGACTGCGTCTCGGCGAAGAGGTTTTCCCCCAGCGCCTGCAGGCCGCCCTCATTGACGAAGGTGACGAGCTGGATCTGCCCCACCTGCACCGGCGCCACCGCGCCCGGCTGCAGCACGCTCACCACCCCGTCCTTGCCGATGGTGACGGAGAGCGCATCGGGCGGAATGTTGATCGCATCGACCAGCGGATAGCCCGAGGCGGTGACCACGTTGCCCTGGTTGTCGAGCTGGAACGCGCCGTCGCGGCTGTAGGCCGTCGTGCCGTCGGGCATCTGGATCTGGAAGAAGCCCCGCCCCTGGATGGCCACGTCGAGCGGGTTGCCGGTCTGCTGCAGCGTTCCCTGGGTGAAGATGCGCTCGGTAGCCACCGGGCGCACGCCGGTGCCCATCTGCAGGCCGCTGCCGATCTGGTTCTGCTGCGTCTGCTGCGCGCCGGGCTGGCGCAGGGTCTGGTAGAGCAGATCCTCGAACACGGCGCGCTGGCGCTTGAAGCCGTTGGTCGAGACGTTGGCGAGGTTGTTCGAGATGACGTCGAGCTGGGTCTGCTGCGCGTCGAGCCCCGTGCGGGCGATCCAGAGCGAACGGATCATGGTCGTTCTCCTGTGGGCGCCGCCGCGGTTCGATCGATCGGGGCGGCGCGGTTGCTGCGTTCCATGGACTCATCTTACGTCCACCACCGCCTCCCCCGTCGCCGGAAAACCGGCGCTTTGCCGCCTCATTTCCGCCGGCCATTCCCCTCAGCGGGCGGGCGAGAGGATACTGGAAGCGCGCGCGTCGTTCTCCTGGGCGGTGGTGATCGCCTTGGTATTCATCTCGAACTGGCGCGCGAGCGCAATCATGCGCACCATCTGGTCGACCAGCGACACGTTCGACTTCTCCAGATAGCCGCTCGAAACCTGCACCGTCTCGTCCATGGGCGAGGCTCCCCCCTCCTGCAGGCGGAAGAGCCCGTCCTCGCCGCGCTGCAGGTTCTCCACCGGCGGGTTGACCAGCTTGAGCCGCCCCACCACCTCCGTGACCTGGGTGTTGGTGGGGTCCACCGCCGAGATCGTACCGTCCTTGCCGATGGTGAATTCCCGATCCGGCGGCAACGCCACCGGTTGGTTGTCCTCCCCGAGCACGGGCTGGCCACTAGGCAGCTGCAGAATGCCGTTCGCGCTCAGCTGGAAATTGCCGGCGCGGGTATAGGCTTCGCCGCCGTCGGGCGTCTGCACGGCAAACCACCCCTGCCCCTCGATCGCCGCGTCGAGCGGCCGGCCGGTGTAATCGAGCGGGCCGGCCTCGAAATTGGTGGCCACGGTGGCATCCACCGTGAAGGCGCGCGAGGGCAGCGCCTGCGTCTGTACCGGCACGGCGCGCAGCCGGTGCAGCGCCTCCTTGAATCCGGCGGTATCCACGTTGGCGAGATTGTTCGCCACCGCCCCCTGCTGCTCCAGGGTGTATTTCGCGCCGGTCATGGCGGTATAGATGACACGGTCCATCGCGGTCCTCCTTCAGCGCCCGTTATCAGCGCAGGTTGATGACGGTCTGCAGGATCTGGTCCTGCGTCTTGATCGACTGGGCGTTCGCCTGATAGGCGCGCTGCTGCACGATCATGTTGACCAGCTCGGCGGTGAGATCCACGTTGGAGGCTTCCACCGACCCGCCGGAGATGAAACCGCGCGTGCCCGCCCCGGGGGTTCCCGCCACACCCGGCCCCGATTCGAGCGAGGAGATCCACAGGTTGTCCCCCATCGACACCAGGCCGTTGGGGTTGCGGAACGAAGCAATCGCCACCGTCCCCACCGTGACCACGTTGCCGTTGGTGTAGCGCGCCTGGACCTGGCCTTCTTTCGTGACCGATACCCCCGCCAGCTCCCCGGCCGGCACGCCGTCCTGGCTGATGGTGTTCACGGAGGATGCGAGGGCGAATTGGGTGGCGTTGAAGTTGATGTCGATGGTGCCGTCGCTCGCCCCCACAGGCCCTCCGATCGTGGCACCACTAGCCAAACTAATCCCCGGCAGGGAGAATGTAGGAACCGTCCCCGGCGCAGGAGTCGTCATCGCGCCTGAAGCGTCGAATTGCATTGTCAGAGGTCCCTGCAAAGTTCCTCCTGCGGCAGGATCTGAAGTCGTGTCGCCGGAAAGAGACCAATAGACATCCCACTGAGAAGGGGCAGTGTTACTGGTTCGCACGAAATACAGGTTCAAATTGTGGGCAATACCAAGGGAATCATAAGTAACCACTGTCGTCGAGAAATTATAAGTCTCAGGCTTGGCTGGATCAGGAGGGACCGTCGTAATGACCGGCTGATTGGCATCCAGATTGAACGTCATGCTGACGGTCGAGGTCTCGCGCGGCGTGCCGGTGTCGTACGGCACCTTGATCGGTACCGCATCCCCCGCCCCTGCCGTTCCGGGATAGCCGAGCAGCTGGTAGCCGGTGGCCGTGGTCACGTAGCCGTCCTTGTCGAGCTGGAATTCCCCGGCGCGGGTGTAATACATCTGGTTGTCGCCCAGCACCGGGCGTTTCACCATGAAGAAGCCGTCGCCGTTGATCGCCATGTCGAGCGAATTGCCCGTCTCGGTGATGCTGCCCTGGCTGAAGTTCTGCCGGATGGCCGCCACGCGCGAGCCGCTGCCCACCTGCTTGTACGGGTCGGCGCCCAGCGTGGCTGAATAGACGTCGGCGAACACCGTCTGGCTCGCCTTGAAGCCGGTGGTGTTGGCGTTGGCCACGTTGTGGCTGATGACGTCGAGCGCCTGCGAGGAGCTGGATAGGCCGCTCAAACCTTGTTGGAATGCCATGATCCTCTCCTATCTCACATGATCTGCTTGACTTCGTCGAGGGTGAAGATGCCCAGATCGCCCACCTGCAGGTCGGTGCTCTTCGGCCCTTTCACGATGCCCGTGACCTGGCCGAGCTGCAGCGCAGTGGCCGTGACCGGCTCGCTGCCGTCTTTCGCATCGATCTTCATTTTGTAGATGCCCGGCTGGGCGGTTTGACCATCGTCGGCCTTGCCGTCCCACACGAAATTGTGGCTGCCCGCATCGAGCGCGCCCAGATCGAGCGTGCGCACCAGCACCCCCGACTGGTCGGTGATGGTCACTTTCACCTCGCTCGCGGCCGCCGGAAGGTCGACCCCCCCGATGCCGCCCGAATTCGTGAGCGTGATCTGGTTGCCAGCCACCAGCACTCCGCGCCCCACGAGCGAAGCCATGTCGGTCATCTGCGCCGTGCCGGCCAGCTCCGAGACGAGCTGGTTCAATTTCTCGATGCCCTGCACCGTGCTCATCTGCGCCAGCTGCGAGGTCACCTCGGCGTTGTCCATCGGGTTCAGGGGGTCCTGGTTCTTGAGCTGGGTGGTCAAGAGCGTCAGGAAGCGGTTCTGCATGTCCTCCACGGCCCCGGCCGTCACGCTCGAGCTGCTCGTCGTGCGCGGGCCGTACTGCGCCAGGATGGAACTGGCGGTGGTCGTGGTGGGATTGGTGGTGGTGCTCATGGAAAGTCTCCGCTGGATAGATCACCGATCGGCGAAAGCGTCGCTACCGGCGCCTTCCTCACTGTCCGATCGTCAAAGTCTTCTGAAGCAAACTTCGTGCCGTGTTGATGACTTCCACGTTGTTCTGGTAGGAGCGCGAGGCGGAGATCATGTTGACCATCTCCTCGACCACGTTCACGTTGGGCATGGCCACGTAGCCGTTCTCGTCGGCGGCCGGGTTGTTGGGCTCGTAGACGAGGCGCGGCGGGGCGGCGCTCTCCACCACTTCCTGCACGCGCACGCCCTGGGCGGGGCCTTCGCCCATGGGCGTGGTGCGAAAGACCACCTGCTTGCCCCGGTAGGGCTGACCGTCGGGGCCGACCACGCTCTCGGCGTTGGCGAGGTTGGAGGCGGTGGTGTTGAGCCGCACCGACTGCGCCGTGAGCGCCGAGCCGGCGACCTTGAACACGTCGAGCATTGCCATGACGATCTCCCTGCGAATTCACTCACTGCCCGGTGATGGCGGTGCGCATGCCCTTGAGCAGCCGGTTGATGAAGTTCAGGCTCGCCTCGTAGTGGAACGCCGTCTCGGCAAAGGCCGTGCGCTCCTGGTCCATGTCGACGGTGTTGCCATCCACGGCCGACTGCACTTCGCTGCGGTAGCCTTCGTACTCCGCGAGCGGCTCGTCTCCGCCGGCCGAGAGGTGCTCGGAATCGGTTTTCTTGAGCCCCGGCGCGCTGCGGCTCGACTGGGCCTTGGAGAGCGCGGCGCGAAAGTCGAGGTCGCGCGCCTTGTAATTGGGCGTGTCGGCATTGGCGATGTTCGAGGCGATGAGCTGCTGCCGCCGGGCCTGCACCTCGAGGGCTTGGCGTTGAAAGGCGAGCGCTTGTTCGAGTTTTTCCAACATGGTCATCCTCCGGTTTGGGACGACGAGGCATAAGCACGTTCCATGCCTGTCAGGATAAGTCCCTTCCCCGCAAGGCAAAGGGCGGAACATCGGGGGTTCCTCCCGGCAAATCCGCGCTTTCCCTCCGGCAAGGATTGCCGGGCTTGCCGATCCGTGCTAGAACTGCGGCCCATGAACGCCGCCCGTCTCTTCCTCTTTCTCTTCCCCGTCGCGCTCGCCCTGGGCCCTGGTATGGCCCAGGCGCGCCAAGAGCCGCTGGCGGTGGAACAGACCGTGCGCGCCTTCCTGCAGCAGGCCACGGCGGGGCTGCCGGGGCGGGTGCAGATCGAGATCGATCCGTTCGATCCCTACAACCAGCTTCCTTCCTGCCGCAGGCTGGAAGCCTTCGTACCGGAGAACGTGCGGCTGTGGGGGCGCGTGGCCGTGGGCGTACGCTGCACCGAGCCCACGGCCTGGACGGCCTACCTCACCGCCCGGGTGGCGGTGTTCGGCGCCTATTACCAGAGCGCGCGGCCGCTGCGCGCGGGGCAGATCCTCTCGCCCGACGATCTGCGCCGCGAAGAAGGAGAACTCACGGCGCTGCCGGAAGACGTGGTGCTGGATGCCTCGCGCGTGGTCGGGGCGCGCCTGCGGGGAAGCATGGCAGCCGGCCAACCCCTGCGCCAGAGCCAGTTGGTGCTGCCCGACGTCGTCTCGCCGGGCATGGAGGTGGCAGTGCGCGTCGCTGGGCCGGGCTTCGTGGTGGAGAATCGCGGCAAGGCGCTCAATCGCGCCGCGCCGGGCGAAACGGTGCGGGTGCGGCTCGAAGGCGGCCGCGTCGTCTCGGGGCAGGCGCAGGCCGACGGCTCGGTCCTCATCAACCCCTGAAAAATGCTAAAGTTTCCGCTCATACCTGCCGTAATCCCATTCAAGATGCCATTGGACGAATGAGGATTGGCCATGAAAATCGGTACCCCGACCCCGCCGGCGACGGGCGGCGCCGAATCCCTGCGCCCGCCTGCCACGAACGGCAAGAAGCTGCCCGACGCCCCGGCGAGCGAGGCAGCCGCCGGCAACGAAACGGTCGCCGTCTCGCGCCTGGCCAACCTGCTCGCGCAAGGGGAAAGCGCCATGGAAAGCACGCCGGAGATCGATTCGGCCCGGGTGCAGGAACTCTCGCAGGCGATCCGCGACGGGCGTTTCCGCGTCGACGCCGAGCGCATCGCCGAGGGGCTGCTCTCCGAAATGCGCGACCTGCTCTCGCGTGAGGGATGATGCACCTGCCGCCCGCCGTCCTCGCCTTGCTGTCGCAGCTGCTCGCGCAGGAAGAGCGCGCGCTCGAACGCTTCCTTGCGGTGCTCGAGGAAGAGCGTCGGGCGCTGCTCGCCGGCGAGGCCGAAGCGATCGCCGCCGCCGTCGAAGAGAAGAACCGCGTGGCGGAAACACTGCAGAACTGCAGCCGGCAAAAACTGCTGCTCGCGGCAAAAAGCACCGGCAAGACGGACGAGGAAGCCGCCGCCGCGCTGCAGGAATGGATGCAGGAGCCTTCGCTCGCCCCGGCGTGGGAACGCATCCGGGCACTTGCCGAGCGCTGCCGCCGCGCCAACCTCGAAAACGGCACCTTCATCCGCGAGCGGCTGGCGGTCAATCAGCAGGCGCTCGACGTGCTCCTCGGCGCCCAAGAGCGCCTCACCACCTACGACGCGCTCGGCACCACCCACTTGCGCACCGCCACCCGCCGTCCGCTCGGTTCGGCCTGAGCGCCCCGTCGTCGAAACGGGCATTTTCTGCCACAATGCAGCCGTCGGCCGACCTTCGGAGCCTTGCGTCATGATCACCGTCGTCTTCAACCAGAAAGGCGGGGTGGGGAAATCCACCATCACCGTCAATCTTGCCGCCATCGCCGCCCGGCGCGGGCTGCGCACCTTGGTGGTCGATCTCGACCCGCAGGCCAACACCACGCGCTACCTGCTGGGAGAGGCGGCCGAGAGCGCCGAACCGACGCTCGCCGAGTTTTTCGACCAGACGCTCAACTTCAAGCTCAACCCGCGGCGCACCGAGGAATTCGTGCTGCCGACGGCGCACGAGAACCTCGCCCTGCTGGCGGGGCACGGGGCGCTCGAAGAGCTGCAGGGCAAACTCGAATCGCGCTACAAGATCTTCAAGCTGCGCGAGGCGCTGCGCGAGCTCGCGGCGCAGTTCGACCGCATCTATATCGACACGCCCCCGGCGCTCAACTTCTACACCCGCTCGGCGCTCATCGCCGCGCGCTGGTGCCTCATCCCCTACGACTGCGACGAATTCGCCCGCCGGGCGCTCCTGCAGCTCCTCGACACGCTCGAAGAAGTCCGCGCCGACCACAACCCGGAGCTGCAACTGGCGGGCATCGTGGTCAACCAGTTCCAGAGCCGCGCCACCTTGCCGCGCCAGGCGGTGGAAGCGCTCATCGACCAGGGGCTGCCGGTGCTCGAACCGTATCTGTCGAGCTCGGTCAAGGTGAAGGAATCGCACCAGAAGAGTCTGCCGCTCGCCGCGCTCGAACCGGGGCACCGCCTGGCGCAGGAATTCGCCGCCCTCTTCGAGGCGATTGAGGCGCGCACCGCCGGCTAGAGCCGCTCGAGCGGCGCCACCGACAGCAGCAGCCGCTTGACGCCTACTTCGGGGCCAAACTTCACGCTCGCCTGCGCGTGCGCCCCGGCCCCTTCCACCGCCAGAATCACCCCTTCGCCGAACTTGGGATGGCGCACGCGCTCGCCGCTGCGCCAGCCGTTGGCTGCCCCGCTCGAGGACTGCGGCACGGCGGTCACGCGCGAGGGCGCCAAATCGCCTCCTTTCCGTTCCCGTCGCTTGGCGTTGAGCCACAGCAGCAGCTCCGGCGGAATCTCTTCGAGGAAGCGCGAAGGCTGATGGTATTCGGTCTGCCCGTGCAGCATGCGAATGTCGGACCAGGAGAGATAGAGTCGCTTCTTCGCGCGGGTGACCGCCACGTACATCAAGCGCCGCTCTTCTTCCACCCCGCCGTCGGCGTAGAGGCTGTTCTGGTGCGGGAAGAGCCCTTCCTCCAGCCCGGTGAGGAAGACGACGTCGAATTCCAGCCCCTTGGAGGCGTGCACCGTCATCAGCTGCACCGCCGTCTGCCCCGCCTCGGCCTGCTGTTCGCCGGATTCGAGCGCGGCATGCTGCAGGAAGAGGGCGAGCATCTCGTGTCCCTGCGCCTCGATCCCCTCGCTCGCCATCTGGGCGACGAAGTCGCTTGCCGCGCTCACCAGTTCGTCGAGGTTCTCCAGCCGGTCGCCCCCGTCGCGCTCGGCGGCGTAGTGCGTGCGCAGCCCCGAACCGGCGATCACCCGCTCGACGAGTTCCGGCAGTGGCACCTCGCGCGTCTGCTCGCGCAGGCGTTCGATGAGTTGCAGGAATCCTTGCAAGGCCGCACCCGGCCGGCCGGCGAGGCGCGTGGCCGCCGCGCTGATGTCGGTCTGCCCGTCACGCTGCGCCGCCAGAGCCTCCAGCGTGCGCGCCCCGATGCCGCGTGGCGGAAAATTCACCACCCGCAGGAAGGCCGTCTCGTCGTCGGGCAGCAAGAGCAGCCGCAGGTAGGCGAGCGCGTGCTTGATTTCGGCGCGGTCGAAGAAGCGCTGCCCACCATGAACTCGATAGGGAATGCCGGCCGCGAGCAGGGCATGCTCCAGCGCGCGCGACTGGGCGTTCGCCCGGTAGAGCACGGCGATTTCATCCGCCGAGACGCCCTCGCGCAGCAGATTGCCGATCTCCTCGGCCACGAAACGGGCCTCGGCGCCGTCGTCGGGTGCCTGAAACACGCGGATCGGCTCGCCCTCGCCCGCCTCGGTCCACAGGTTCTTGCCCAGACGCTCGCGGTTGTGGGCGATGATGGCGTTGGCCGCCGCAAGGATGTTGCCGTGCGAGCGGTAGTTGCGCTCCAGGCGGATCACCGCCTGCACGCGGAATTCCTGCTCGAAGCGCATCAGGTTGCGCGCGAGCGCCCCGCGAAAGCCGTAGATAGACTGGTCGTCGTCGCCCACGCAAAAGAGGAAGGCCCCGGCTTCGCCCGTGACCGGATCGGCGGCGAAGCGCTGCAGCCAGCGGTATTGCAGCGCGTTCGTGTCCTGGAATTCGTCGACCAGCACGTGCCGGAAGCGCGCGCGGTAATGCGCCCGCAGCGCCTCGTCGCGCGCGAGCAGCTCGTCGCTGCGCAGGAGCAACTCGGCGAAATCCACCACCCCCTCGCGCTGGCACTGCGCCTCGTACTCCTGCCACAGCGGCAGAAACCGCTCAGCGCGGCGCGACTCGGCCGCCACCTTGTCCGGGCGCAGCCCCTGCTCCTTGTGCGCGTTGATGAAGGAAAGCAGCTCGCGTGGCGGAGCGCTCTGCTCGGAGACGTTGAGCCGCTTGAGCAGGCGCTTGATGGCCGAGAGCTGGTCGGCCGTATCCAGGATCTGGAACATCTGCGGCAGGCCCGCGGCCTGGTGATGGATGCGCAGCAGGCGGTTCGCCAGCGCATGGAAGGTCCCCACCCACATGCGGCGCAAGCCCGGGCGCAGCGCTTCGGGCAAGAGCCCCGCCAGGCGCGAGGCCATCTCGCGCGCCGCTTTGTTGGTGAAGGTCACCGCCATGATCTCGTGCGGCCCCGCCTCGCCCGTCTCCAGCAGCCAGGCGATGCGGCTCGTGAGCACCCGGGTTTTTCCCGAGCCAGCACCGGCCAGGATGAGGGCGTGCTGCGGCGGCAGGGTCACCGCCGCGCGCTGTTCTGGATTGAGTCCCTGCAAGACCTCGTGCATCGTGCGTCCTCCGGCTCCGTGCCGGCGTTTTCTCCCGGCCCCGATTGTAACCTTCCTCGACGAAGGACGGCGGCAGGGAACTTTTGTTGCACCGCAACATCGAACGAGACGTCTCGTAAAAAAACCCGATTGAAATTTGGGCGGCCATGGATGCAAGACGTTGCGCGGGTGCAACAAAAAGTAAGTCGGACTTGCATTTTCCCGCCCGGATCACGATAATGCGAGCGTGTGTTGCGGCACAACATGCTGCGAAACGGAATCGCCGCCCACGAAGCGGCAAGGAACGAGCGATGAAAGCACCCAAACTCCTGCCCTGGTTTGCCAAGCAATATGGCCTGCCCGAAGAGCGCGCCCAGGCGCTGTGGGCTGAAGCCGTGCGCCGCGCCACGCTGGCCACCGGCTGGATCGGCTCCTCTCTCTACTGGCAAACCGCCTGGAACGAATTCCATCGACTCGCCGAAGCCGAGTCGCAGCGCCTGCACCCGATCACCAGCTGGCTGCGCTTGCAGCATCGCCTCATGACCATGCCCCTGCGCGCGGCCAGCGATCTGCTGCGCGCCAGCGAAAAAATACTCGAGCGCAGCCGCGCCGCCTGACCGAATCTTGTCTCCCTCCCTCTCCATCTCGATGGAGTTCACGCCCGCCCCGTGCGGGCGTTTTTTTATCCGGCGAAGGCGCGGAAATTCCCCCGACGCACCGCCACCCCCACCGTCTCGCTCGGAAGCGGAGCCTCCTCTGCCAAAGCGAAGACGTCTTCGCCGGAAGACAGCCGCAGCGTGAGGCGGCACTGCGCCCCGCGAAAAAGGACATCCACCACGCGCGCGCGCACCGGTGAAGCGGCCTCCAGCCGCACGTCTTCCGGCCGCAGCAGCACTTCCACGTTGCCCTGCCCCGCCGTGGCCTCTCCTTCGCCGGCGAAGCGCACCGGCAGGCGACCCAGGGCGGTCTCGACCTCCCCTTCCCCCGCAAGGCGCCCGCGCAGGAAAACCCCCTCGCCGACGAACTGCGCGGCGTGGCGCGTGGCCGGCGTACGATAGAGCGCCTCGGGGCTGCCCCACTGCTCGATGCGCCCTTCGTGCATCAGGCCGACGGCGTCGGCCATGGCGAAGGCCTCGTGCTGGTCGTGGGTCACCACCAGCGCCGTCATGCCGCGCTCGCGCAACAACGCCCGCACCTCGTGCGCCAGGCGCGCGCGCAGCGCCTCGTCGAGGCTGGAGAAAGGTTCGTCGAGCAACAGCAGCGCCGGCTGCGGCGCCAGCGCCCGGGCAAGCGCCGCCCGCTGTTGCTGCCCGCCCGAGAGCTGATGTGGCCAGGCATTGGCCCAGGCGCTCAAGCCCACCACCTCCAGCATCTCCGCCACCCGCCGCGCCCGCTCGCGCCGGTCCAGCCCCTGCAGGCCGAAAGCGACGTTCTGGGCGAGGGTGAGGTGCGGAAAGAGGGCGTGATCCTGGAATACCATGCCGATGCGGCGTCGCTGCGGTGGCACCACCAGGCCCGGACGGGTCACGGGCCGGCCATCGAGGAAAATGTCGCCGCGCTGGGGCGCTTCGAACCCGGCCACGCAGCGCAGCACCGTCGTCTTGCCGCAGCCGCTGGCGCCGAGCAGCACCCCAATCGTGCCTGCCGGCAAAGACAGCGACAAATCACGCACCACGGGGTGCGCGCCGTAGGCGTGATGCAAGCCGCGAATTTCCAGAGCCGCCGACACCTTCAACCTTCCTCGCTTAAAATAGATCGATTCTCATTATAATGTAGGATTCGATGTATGGGACGATCATGCGCCGGTCCTTCTCTTTCCTGACTCTGCTCGCCACCCTCTTGGCCCTGCTCGCGGTGGTGCCGCTGGCGAGCGTGCTCGCGCAGCTGCTGCAGCCGAGCACGGGCGAGATCTGGGCCCATCTCCTGCGCACCGTCTTGCCCGAATACCTCGCCAACACCGGCTGGATCGCGCTGGGCGTGGCGCTGGGCACGGTGGCCGTGGGCGTGAGCTGCGCCTGGCTTACCGCCGCGCACGAGTTTCCCGGGCGGCGCCTGCTGGAGTGGGCGCTGATCCTGCCGTTCGCCATGCCGGCCTACGTGATGGCCTACGCCTACACCGATTTTTTGCAGGTGAGCGGTGCGCTGCAAAGCGCGCTGCGCGAGCTCACCGGCTGGGACGTACGGGAGTACTGGTTTCCGCCCATCCGCTCGCTGGGCGGCGCCGTGGCCATCCTCGTGCTCGCGCTCTACCCTTACGTTTACCTGCTCACGCGCACGGCATTCCTCGAGCGAAGCGCCGCCATGCACGAAGCCGCCCGTACCCTCGGGGCCTCTCCCTGGCGCACTTTTTGGCGGGTGAGCCTGCCGCTCGCCCGTCCAGCGATCGCCGCCGGCACGGCGCTTGCGCTCATGGAGGCGCTCGCCGACTACGGCACCGTGGCCTATTTCGGCATTCCGACCTTCACCACGGGCATTTTTCGCACCTGGTATTCCCTGGGAGACCGGGTGGCGGCGGCCCAGCTTGCCGCGATGCTCGTGGGTTTCGTGCTGGTCTTGCTGTGGCTCGAACAGACCAGCCGGCGGCGGGCGAAGTTCGACGGCGGCAGGCATCACGCCGCTGCGCCGCGCACGCGGCTTGCCGGCTGGCGCGCGGCGCTGGCCACCTGCGTGTGCGCCCTGCCGGCGATACTGGGCTTCCTGCTGCCGGCCGTGCTGCTGCTGACGATGAGCCTGCGCGAGCCCTTGGCGGCCGTCGATCCGCGGTTCTGGCGTGCCGCCGGCAACAGCCTGCTGCTTGCTGGCCTAACGGCGCTGCTCGCCGTTGCCCTGGCGCTTCTTTTCGCCTACCACGCGCGGCTCAATCCATCAGCGCTCGCGCGGCTACTCAACCGGCTCGTGGGGCTGGGCTACGCCCTGCCGGGCGTGGTCATCGCCGTGGGCGTGCTGCTGCCCGCGGCTGCGCTCGACAACCTGCTCGCCGCCCAGCTGCGCGCGCTCTTCGGCTGGTCAGTGGGTTTGCTCATCACCGGCAGCATCGCCGGCCTCGTCTATGCCTATCTCGTGCGTTTTCTCGCCACGGCGCTGCACACGGTGGAAGCGGGTCTCGCGAAGATCCGCCCGGCGCTGGACGAGGCCGCCCGCACGCTGGGCAGCGGCCCCTGGCGCACCCTCGCGCACATCCACGCGCCACTTCTGACGAAAAGCCTGCTCACCGCCGCCCTGCTCGTGTTCGTCGACGTGATGAAGGAGCTGCCGGCCACGCTGGTGATGCGCCCTTTCAATTTCGACACGCTCGCCACCCGGGTCCATACGCTCGCGGCCGACGAGCGGCTGGCCGAGCTGGGGCTGCCGGCGCTCACCCTCGTGCTCGTCGCGCTCGGGCCCGTGCTGCTGCTCGCGCGCCAGATCGCCCGGCACGGCCGGGCCGACCGCCGCCTCAGCGCCAGCCTACCTCGTCGAAGATCTTCTGCGCCAGCGGCTGGTTCTTGCCCAGCACCGCCACCGGCAGGGGATCGATCTTGAATTCGCCCAGCGAGGCGAGCACGCGGTTGCGATAGGCCACCCCGGGTACCGTGGGCCATTCGTTGTTACCCACCGCGAAATAGCCCTGCGCCTCGTCGCTCGCCAGATACTCGAGGAAGCGGATCGCGGCCTCCTTGTGCGGCGCGGTGCGTACCACCCCAGCTCCGGAAACGTTCACGTGGGTACCGTTGCCGTCCTGGTCGGGCCACACCAGCCCCACTTTGCGCACGAGGTTCATGTCCTCGGGCTTGTCGGAGGCAAGCAAGCGCGCGTAATAGTAATGATTGACCAGCGCCACGTCGCACTCGCCAGCGGCCACCGCCTTGATCTGGTCGGTGTCGGAACCCTGCGGCGGGCGGGCCATGTTGTCCTTCACGCCCTGCGCCCAGGCGCGCGCCTTCTCCTCCCCCCAGTGCTCGATGAGCGCCGCGAGCAGCGAGAGGTTATAGACGTTGCCCGAAGAGCGCACGCACACGCGCCCTTTCCATTTGGGATCGGCCAGATCGGCGTAGTTCTTAATCTCGTCGCGCGAGGTGGCCGCCTTGTTGTAGACGATGACGCGCGCACGATAGGAGAACCCGAACCACTTCCCTTCCGGATGGCGGAAATGCGCCGGGATACGCGCTTCCAGCTGCTCCGAGCGCACGGGCGCGAACAGCCCCATCTGCTCGGCGCGCCACAGCCGCCCGGCATCGACCGTGATGAGCACGTCGGCCGGGCTGTTCTCCCCCTCGGCGCGGATGCGCTCGATGAGCGGGTCTTCCTGCCCCTCGACCAGATTCACCTTGATGCCGGTGGCGGCGGTGAAATTCTCGTAGAGGCGGGTGTCGGTGGGATAGTGGCGCGTCGAATAGACGTTGACCACCGATTCTTCGGCCCGCAGCCCCGGGGCGAAGAGCATCGCCGTCAGCACCGCCATCGTCGTGAGCGTTTTTTTCATACGTCCTCCGTGAGTACATAGTTCAAATGATAATTAATATCTTTTCGATTATACACAAAGAACGACGTCCGCAAGCCCTGCCCTCCCCTGCGGCTCACGGCGCTTTTGCCCCGACCCCGCCAAACCGGCTATACTTTCCCTTTCGTTCGCGCCATCCACCATCCCATCATGCAAGAAAAATACGATCCGCTGGCCGTCGAGCGTGCCGCTCAGCACTACTGGGACGAACGCCAGAGCTTCAAGGCGGTCGAAGACCCCTCACGTCCAAAGTACTACTGTCTGTCCATGTTCCCCTACCCCTCAGGGAAACTGCACATGGGGCACGTGCGCAACTACTCCATCGGCGACGTGCTCGCCCGTTACCACCGCATGCGCGGCTACAACGTGCTCCAGCCCATGGGTTGGGACGCCTTCGGCATGCCGGCCGAAAATGCCGCCATCCAGAACGGCATTCCCCCGGCGCAGTGGACCTACAGCAACATCGCCTACATGAAGCGCCAGCTGCAGCGGTTGGGTTTCGGCATCGACTGGTCGCGCGAATTCGCCACCTGCCGGCCCGAGTACTACCGCTGGGAGCAGTGGGTCTTCCGCCGCCTGTATGAAAAGGGGCTCATCTACCGCAAGCTCGGGCTGGTGAACTGGGATCCGGTCGATCAGACGGTGCTCGCCAACGAGCAGGTGATCGACGGGCGCGGCTGGCGCTCCGGGGCGCTGGTGGAGAAGCGCGAGATCCCCATGTACTACATGCGCATCACCGCCTACGCCGACGAGCTGCTCGACGCCCTGAACGACCTTCCCGGCTGGCCCGAGCAGGTCAAGCGCATGCAGGCCAACTGGATCGGGCGCTCGGAAGGCGCCGAGGTCGTCTTCCCCTACGATGAAGCGAGCGTCGGCCAGGCAGGAAGCCTGCGCGTCTTCACCACCCGCGTCGACACCCTCTATGGCGCCACCTACGTGGCCGTGGCCGCCGAACATCCGCTGGCGCTCACCGCCGCCCAGCGCGACCCCGAATTGGCCGCCTTCATCGAAGAGTGCCGGCGCGGGGCCGTGGCCGAGGCCGAGATCGCCACGATGGAGAAGAAAGGCCGCCCCACCGGCTTCTACGTGCTGCACCCCCTCACCGGGGAAAAACTCCCCGTGTGGGTGGCCAACTACGTGCTGATGGGCTACGGCGAGGGCGCGGTGATGGCCGTGCCGGCCCACGACGAGCGTGACTTCGCCTTCGCCCAGAAGTACGGCCTGCCGATCAAGCAGGTGATCCGTCCGGCGGGGAAAGACCTCGACGTCGACCCGCAGGGCCCCTGGCGTGAAGACTACGCCGAGCTCGGCCTCCTCGTCGCCTCCGGCCCCTACACCGGCATGCGCTCGGAAGAAGCCAAGGAAGCGATCACCGCGGCGCTCGCCGAAAAAGGGCTCGGCGCCAAACGCGTGCAGTACCGCCTGCGCGACTGGGGCATCTCGCGCCAGCGCTACTGGGGCTGCCCCATCCCCATCGTGCACTGCGACGATTGCGGCGACGTGCCGGTGCCCGACGAACAGCTGCCGGTGGTGCTGCCAGAGCACGTCGCCCTCACCGGCCGCGGCTCGCCGCTCGCGCAGATGCCCGAATTCTACGAGACCACCTGTCCGCGCTGCGGCAAGCCCGCCCGGCGCGAAACCGACACGATGGACACCTTCGTCGAGTCGAGCTGGTACTTCCTGCGCTTTTGCTGCGCCGACAACCACCAAGCCATGCTCGACGAGCGGGTCGGGTACTGGATGCCGGTCGATCAGTACATCGGCGGCATCGAGCACGCCATCCTGCATCTGCTCTATTCCCGCTTCTTCACCCGGGCGCTGCGCGATCTGGGCCTCGTCGGCTTCTCCGAACCCTTCACGCGACTCCTCACCCAAGGGATGGTCGTGGCCGAGACCTACTACCGACTCACGGTCGAAGGCAGGAAAGAGTGGATCAACCCCGCCGACGTGCTCGTCGAGCGCGACCCCAAAGGGCGCATCGTCGCCGCCCGGCTCAAGACCGACGGCCAGCCGGTGCACATCGGTGGCATCGAAAAGATGTCGAAGTCCAAGAACAACGGTGTCGATCCGCAAGCGCTCATCGACCGCTACGGCGCCGACACGGCGCGCTTCTTCATCATCTTCGCCGCGCCGCCCGAAGCGCAGCTCGAATGGTCCGACTCCGGCGTCGAGGGTGCCCACCGCTTCCTGCGCCGCGTCTGGGCCTTCGGCCACAAGTACCGCCGTGAGCTGCAGCCGCTGCTTCCCTCGGCCCCCGCCGTGAGCGCGCTTCCCGCCTCCTTGGCTGCCGCCCGCTGCGAGCTGCACACCATCCTGCAGCAGGCCAACCACGACATGGGCAAACAGCAGCTCAATACCGTCGCCTCGGCCACGATGAAGATGCTCAACGTCCTCGAACGCCTGCCCGAGGCCGAACCGGCTGCTCGAGCGCGACTCGCCGAAGAAGGGCTCTCCCTCCTGCTGCGCGTGCTCGCCCCCATCGCACCGCACCTCGTGCACGTGCTGTGGCGCGAATGCGGCTTCGGCGAAGACGTGCTCGACGCCCCCTGGCCCGAACCGGATCCGACAGCGTTGCAGCGCAGCGAAGTCGAGCTCGTGCTGCAGGTGAATGGCAAGACCCGCGGCAAGATCGTGGTGCCGGCCGAAGCCGACCAAGCGGCGATCGAAGCGGCGGCGCTGCAGGCAGCAGCGCATCACCTCGAAGGACGCACGCCCAAGCGCGTCGTCGTCGTCCCCGGTCGCCTCGTCAATCTCGTGGTGTGAGGAAATCCCGATGCCCGAGCCTTCGCTTCGTTCCGTCTCCCGGCGCCGCCTGCTGCTCGCCGCCGCAGGATTGACGCTCGCCGGCTGCGGCTTTCGGCCTCGTGGCATGGCCGGGCTCGGCGCGCCCACGGTGCAGATCAACAACGTCCCGCGCACCAGTCCGCTGGGGCGGGCGATCGCCCGGCGCCTTGCCGGCAGCGAAACGCGCTGGGTCGAGCCGCCCGAAGCAGCCGAGCTGCGCCTCGACATCCTCTCCTACCGCGAAGAGCGCGACATCCTCTCGCTCACTCCCGACGGCAAGGTGCGGGAATACCTGATCCGGGCGTCCCTGCGTTTCCGCGTGCTCGACAAGGAAGGGCAGGAGCTCCTCCCCGCTACCGAGCTCAGCGCCGAGCGCGACTACAGCTACGACGACAATCTGATCACTGCACGGGAAAAAGAGGAGATGCTCCTCTACGACGACATGCGCCAGCAGCTCGTCGACCAGATGTTCCTCATGATCGGCCGCACGATCGCCAGCCGTAAATGAAGCTGCCCCTCGCGCGACTTGCCCGCCACCTCGAACGCCAAACGCTGGAGCCCGTGTGGGCGGTCTACGGCGACGAGCCGCTGCTCGTGCTGGAAGCCGCCGACGCCATCCGCGCCCGCGCCCGTGCGCTCGGTTTCGAAGAGCGGCTCGTCTTCGTCGCCGAGGCCAATTTCTCCTGGGAACGACTCAGCCAGGAAGCCGACAGCCTCTCGCTCTTTGCCGCTCGCCGCCTCCTCGAACTGCGCCTGCCGCAAGGCAAGCCCGGCACGGAAGGTTCCTCCTGGCTCGCCGAACGGGCAAAGGCTCCGTTGCCCGAGACGATCCTCCTCATCACACTCGGTGCGCTCGACTGGCAGGCACGCAAAAGTTCCTGGTTCGCCGCCCTCGAGCAACACGCCGTGGTCGTGGAGGCAAACACCCCGCCGCGCGAGCAACTTCCCCAGTGGTGGCGCGAGCGCCTCGCCCGCCAGGAACAGAGCGCCTCGCCCGAACTGCTGCACCTGCTCGCCGAACGCACGGAAGGCAATCTCCTCGCCGCGCGTCAGGAGCTGGAAAAACTCGCCCTGCTCTTCCCCGAGGGGCCGCTGCCGGAAGCAGAAGTGCGCGCCGTCGTCTTCGACCTCGCCCGCTACGACCCCGAGGCACTGCGCCAGGCCGTGCTCGAAGGCGACGCGCTGCGCGCCCTGCGCCTGCTGCGCACCCTCATGGCAGAGGGCTGCGCCGCCCCGCTCATCGTCTGGGCGATCGCTTCGGCCCTGCGCCTCATCGCCCTCGCCCAGGAAGCGCTCGCACGCGGCGCGCCGCTCGAAGCCTTCTTTCGCCAGGAACGCGTCTTCCGCCCCGAAGAAAAGCGCACCATCGAACACAGCGCCCGGCGGCTCCCGCCCTTGCGCACCGCACTCATTGTCTGCGCCCGGCTCGACCGCATCGCCAAGGGCGCCGAGACCGGTGACTTCGCCCTGGAAGCCGAGCGACTCCTCCTCTCCCTGAGCGCGGCCCCGCCCCGCGGCCGCGCTGCCTGATCCCATCCGACTGTCGGAGCACACCATGACGGAACTCGACCGCTACCTCGCCGACCTCGGCCGCGCCGCCCGCCAGGCCGCGCGCGCCATGGCCAAAGCCTCGACTCAGGCGAAGAACGCCGCCCTCCTTGCCGCGGCCGAAACGCTGCGGCGCCAGCGCGACGACGTGCTCGCCGCCAACGCCGCCGATCTCGCCGCCGCCCGCGAGGCGGGACTCTCCCCCGCGCTCATCGACCGCCTCACCCTGAGCGAGAAAGGGCTGGAGACGATGGCCAAAGGCGTGGCCCAGGTCGCGGCGCTGCCCGATCCCGTGGGCGAGATCGACGAAGTCAAGCGCCGCCCCAGCGGCATCCAGGTCGGCAAGATGCGCGTGCCCCTGGGCGTGATCGGCATCATCTACGAAGCGCGCCCCAACGTCACGGCCGATGCCGCCGCCTTGTGCCTCAAGTCCGGTAACGCCGCCATCCTGCGCGGCGGCAAGGAAGCCCTGCAGAGCAACCAGGCGATCGCCCGCTGCATCCGCGCCGGGCTCGAAGCCGCCGGACTGCCGCTTGCCGCGGTGCAGCTCGTCCAGACCACCGAACGCGCGCTCGTCCCCCGGCTCGTCGCCTCGCCCGAAGTGGTCGACGTCATCGTCCCGCGCGGCGGCAAGGGGTTGATCGAAGCGGTGATGCAAGACGCCCGCGTGCCGGTCATCAAGCACCTCGACGGCAACTGCCACGTCTACGTGCACGCCGCCGCCGACCCGGCCAAGGTGCTCCCCATCGTCGAAAACGCCAAGACGCACCGCTACGGCGTGTGCAACGCCGCCGAGACGCTGCTGATCGACGAAGCGGTGGCCGAGCGCCATCTCCCCGAGATCGGACGCATGTTCACCGGGCACGGCGTCGAAATGCGCTGCTGCCCGCGCGCGCTCACCCTGCTGCAGCGCCACGGCCTGCCCGCGGCGCTCCTCAAAGCCGCCACCGAGGAAGACTGGCGCGAAGAATACCTCGCCCCCATCATCGCCATCCGCGTCGTTGCCGACCTCGACGAGGCGATCGAGCACATCGAACGCTACGGTTCGCATCACACCGACGCCATCCTCACCGAAGACTACGCCGCCGCGATGCGCTTCCTGCGCGAAGTCGACTCCGCCTCGGTGATGGTCAACGCCTCCACGCGCTTCGCCGACGGTTTCGAATACGGGCTCGGCGCCGAGATCGGCATCTCCACCGACAAGATCCACGCCCGCGGCCCGGTCGGGCTCGAGGGGCTCACCAGCCAGAAATGGATCGTGCTCGGCCAAGGCGAGATCCGGCGCTGAACGAGACGGCCGAGCCGCTCGCGCCGGCGCTGGAAGCCTCGCTCGACGCCTTCGTGCAGACTCTTTGGCTCGAAGAAGGGCTCGCGCCGGCCACCCTCGCCGCCTACCGCAGCGACCTCAGCCAGTTTTTCCTCTGGGCCCAGCGCGCCGGGCTCGACCCGCGCGCCGCGGGCAGCGCCGAGCTCCTCTCCTATCTCGCCGACTTCAGCCGCCGCAACAAGGCCACCAGCCAGCGGCGGCTGCTCGCGAGCTGGCGGCGCTACTACCGCTGGCTGCTACGCGAAGGCGCCATCGCCCGCGACCCCACCGCCACCCTGCAGCCGCCGCTGCTGCCGCCGCGTCGCCCCAAGACGCTCACCGAAACGGACGTAGAGCGCCTGCTTGCCGCCCCCGACGTCACCACGCCGCTCGGGCTTCGCGACAAAGCCATGCTCGAAGTGCTCTACGCCACGGGACTGCGCGTGAGCGAACTCGTGGGCTTGCAGACGCACCAGATCGAGCGCAACGAAGGCTGGCTGCGCGTGCTCGGCAAAGGCAACAAAGAGCGGCTCGTTCCTCTGGGTGAAGAAGCCGCCTCCTGGCTCGAACGCTATTGGCAGGAAGCGCGCCCCGTGCTTCTCAATGGAAAGCGGGAAGAGACCCTTTTCCTCAACCGCCACGGCCAAGCCATGACGCGGCAACGCTGCTGGCAGATCATCAAGGAACATGCGCTTCGCTGCGGCATTGCCCCAGAACGCCTCTCCCCCCATACCCTGCGCCACGCCTTTGCCACCCATTTGCTCGATCACGGCGCCGACCTTCGCGCCGTGCAATTGCTCCTGGGGCACGCCGATATTTCCACCACCCAAATCTATACCCACATCGCCCGAGCCCGTCTGGAAGCCCTTTATCGCCAGCATCATCCCAGAGCATGAAAAGAGCCCTTTCCAAGAACGAAATATTGGCTATAATAGCGGCTTCATCCACTCCATTTGAAAAACATCATGGATCTCACCTCGCTCACGATCGAAGAACTCGAACAGCTCAAGAAAGACATCGACCACGAATTCGAACGGCGCCGCCGCGAAGCCCGGGCCCAATTCAAAGCCCGAGTCACCCAGCTCGCCAAAGAAATGGGCATCTCGCTGGACGAAGCCCTGGGGCTTCTGAAAGGAGAAAAAAAGGAACGGGATTCCGGCAAAAAACCGCCCAAATACCGCCACCCCGAAAATCCCAACATCACCTGGAACGGCCACGGCCGCGCGCCCAAATGGTTCACCGAGTGGACCAATTCCGGCCGTTCCGCCAAAGAACTCGAAATCAAATGATCGCCTGAAGCGCTCGGTCCGCCGGCCCCCGCCGGCGGTTTTTCTTTCTGCTTTTCACCCCACATCCCGCCTCCGTTCCAAGAGGATTCCCACGTTCTTCACCTCCGGGCGCACGCCAATCTTGGCGATCTTCACGCGTACCCAGGAAGCGTCGAATTCGGCAAAAAGCATCCCAACCAGATGCTCCCCCAGCCGCTCGAGCAAACGGAAATGCCGTCCGGCAAGCTCCTCCTTCACCCGGTCGATCACGCGGGCGTAATCGATCGTCGTCGCCAACTCATCGCCTCGCCCGGCCTCGGGCGGAATGCCCAGACTCAAGTCGATCGTCAAGGACTGCGGCGCCACCTGCTCGCGCGCATACACCCCCACCCGCGCCTCTACCCGCAGCCCCTCGATGAAGATACTATCCATCTTTCCTTCCTTCTTCGCCGTTGCAACGCCCCCGTCAAAGCTGGGGTAAACTAAGATACTTTCTTCCGGATCATCGCACGATGCCCAAGATCCTGCTTCTCGTCCTGATGGGCTACGCGATCGGCTCAATTCCCTTCGCCATCCTCGCAAGCCGCCTCTTCCGCCTGCCCGATCCGCGCTCCTACGGCTCGGGCAACCCCGGCGCCACCAACGTGCTGCGCAGCGGCCACAAGGCCGCGGCGCTCTTCACGCTCGCAGGCGACGCCGCCAAAGGCTGGTTCGCCGTCTGGCTCGTGCATCGGCTGGGCGCGGACGTCACGGTCGCCGCGCTCGCCGGGCTCGCCGCCTTCCTCGGGCACGTCTACAGCCTCTTCCTGCGCTTTCGCGGCGGCAAGGGCGTCGCCACGGCGCTGGGCGTCCTCGCCGGCCTGCAGCCGGCACTCGCGCTTGCCGTGGCCGGCATCTGGCTCGTCGTCGCCTTCGTCACCCGCTACTCGTCGCTCGCCGCCCTCACTGCCGCTGCCGGGGCCCCTTTCCTCGCCCTGCTGCTCGACCTACCCCGTGAAGTCATCCTCGTCATCGCTGCCATGTCGGCCGTCCTCTTCTGGCGACACCGACGCAACATCCGCCAGCTGCTCAACGGCACCGAACCCAAATTCGGCCGCGGACGGCCCCAACGCAAGCCCCCGGCCGATCACCCCTGACGAAGCCCCTCCAGCGCCCAGCGCGGACGCACCTCGATGCGACGGTCCCATTTCACCTCTGCCCCCGCTTCCAGCCGCAGCGCCGCCGCAAAAGCGATCATCGCCCCGTTGTCGGTGCATAGCGCCACGTCCGGATAGAACACCGCAAACCCCTGTTTCGCGCCGGCCTCGGCCAGCATTTCGCGCAGACGGCGATTCGCCCCGACCCCGCCGGCCACGACCACGCGCCTCAAACCCGCCGCGCGCACGGCCGCCACCGTCTTCGTCACCAGCACCTCCACCACCGCCTCCTGGAAAGCAGCCGCCAGATCCGCCGCATACTCCGCTCGCCAGTCGGGCGAACCCACTTTCAGCGCCACTGCGGTCTTCAGGCCGCTGAAGCTGAAGTCCAGCGTCGGCGCATGCAGCAAGGGGCGCGGCAAGGCAAAGCGCGTGGGATCTCCCCGTTCGGCGAGCGCCGCCAACGCCGGCCCGCCCGGATAGCCCAGACCCAACAGCTTCGCCGTCTTGTCGAACGCCTCTCCGGCCGCATCGTCGATCGTCTCGCCCAGCAGGCGGTAATCCCCCACCGCCTCGACGGCCATCAACTGCGTATGCCCGCCCGAGACGAGCAAGGCGAGAAACGGGAACTCCGGCCGCGGCTCGGTCAGAAGCGGCGAGAGCAGATGCCCTTCGAGATGGTGCACCGGCAACGTCGGCTTGTTCAGGGCCAATGCCAGGCTCTCTGCGAAACTCGCCCCCACCAGCAGGGCCCCCGCCAATCCTGGCCCGGCCGTATAGGCGATCACGTCGAGCTCCGTCCAATCCATGCGCCCATCGGCCATCACCTCGCGCACCAGCGCCGGCAAGCGCCGCACGTGATCCCGCGACGCCAATTCCGGCACGACGCCCCCGTAGGTCGCATGCATCTGCGCCTGCGTATGCAGGCGATGCGCGAGCAAGCCTCGCTCCGTCTCATAGAGCGCCACGCCCGTTTCGTCGCATGAAGATTCGATCCCGAGAATACGCACGCCACGTCCTTGCGCAAAAACGGAAATTGTACCTTCGGGCGTCTCGAATGACCAAAACCGCCTTGCCAGCCATCTGCTCAACCTCTATAATGCGAGTTTTCGTATCATCCATTCGAATCGAGGATCGAGATGCCCGGTATCCGCGTCAAAGAAAACGAACCCGTTGAAGTCGCCGTGCGCCGCTTCAAGCGCACGGTCGAAAAAGCTGGTGTCCTCACCGAGCTGCGCAAACGCGAGTTCTATGAAAAGCCCACCGCCGAGCGCAAGCGCAAGCGCGCCGCCGCGATCAAGCGCTATCAAAAGCGCCTGCGCAGCCAAATGTTGCCGCCCAAGATGTATTGATGGAATTCAGGCTGGGGCGGCGCTGCGCGTCAGCCCCTGTTTCGCCTCTGCTGCCGTGACCCGCTCCCTCGTCCGGCACCGTCCTCATCCAAGAACGCCGATCGCCCGACGTCTGACGTTGGTCGTCCGGCCATGATCCCGCGCGACTTCATCGACGAGCTGCTCGCCCGCGTCGACCTGGTCGACGTCGTCGGCAAGCGCCTCAAGCTCAAGAAATCCGGCGCCAACTACTTCGCCTGCTGCCCCTTCCACGGCGAAAAAACGCCCTCCTTCTCCGTCTCGCCCGCCCGGCAGTTCTACCACTGCTTCGGCTGCGGCGCGCACGGCACCGCCATCACCTTCCTCATGGAATACGAAGGGCTGGGCTTCGTCGAGGCGGTGGAAGCACTCGCTGCCGAAACGGGAATGCAGGTGCCGCGCGCCCAAGGCACACTCTCCGCCGCCGAAGCCGCACAGCAAAAAAGCGAGCGCCAGCTCCTGCTGGAAGCGCACGCCAAAGCGGCCGACTTCTACCGCCGCAGCCTCGAGCGCAGCCCCAAAGCCCGCGCCTACCTCGAACAGCGTGGCATCCTTCCCGCCACCGCCGAGCGTTTCGGCCTGGGCTACGCCCCGCCCGAATGGCAGGCACTCTCTGCCGTCTTCCCCCACTACGGCGAGCCGCTGCTTGAAAAAGCCGGCCTCGTCATCGCCAACCCCGACAGCGGCAAACGCTACGACCGCTTCCGCGACCGTCTCATCTTCCCCATTCACGACCGGCAGGGGAAGATCATCGCCTTCGGCGGGCGCAGCCTCGACGGCGGCGAACCGAAGTACCTCAACTCCCCCGAGACCCCCCTCTTCGAGAAAGGCCGCACGCTCTACGGCCTGGCGCTCGCACGCGACGGGATCCGCGAGGCGGGCTTTGCCCTGGTCACCGAAGGCTACGTCGACGTCATCATGCTCGCCCAGCACGGCCTCACCAACGCCGTCGCGGCGCTGGGCACCGCCACCACCGGCGAGCACGTGCGCACGCTGCTCGCACTCACCGACCACGTCGTCTTCTGTTTCGATGGCGACGAAGCCGGCCGCCGCGCCGCCTGGCGCGCCCTGGAAAACTCCCTCGAAGCGCTCAAGGACGACAGCCGCCTGCGTTTCGTCTTCCTCCCTCCCGAACACGACCCCGACAGCTTCGTGCGCGCGAACGGCGCCGACGCTTTCCGCGCCCTCCTCGCCGAGGCCGCCAAACCGCTCACCACGTACCTCTTCGACGAACTCACGCGGGACGAAGACCTGCACACCGCCGAAGGACGCGCCCGGCTCGCCCACCTCGCCAAGCCGCTGATCGCCAAAATCCGCGCCCCCATGCTGCGCCTGCAGCTAGAAAAGGAACTTGCCGATCGCACCGGACTCGCCATCGAAACCCTGCACGAGTGGATTCCGCCCGCAGAAGCCGCCCCCCCTTCCTCGCCCCGGGCGGCACCGCCGCGCCGCGCCCGCCCGCCCGCCCGCTGCGCCCCTCTGCCGCTCGCCGCGCTGCTGCTGCGGCTACTCATCGCCCATCCGCTGCTCGCCGCCCGGCTCCCGGTCGAACTCCTGCCGCTCGACGAGCCCGAACCCGAATGGCGCGCCTGCGCCGCGCTCATCGACGCCATCGAAGTCGGCACGCTCGATGCGCGCGCCACCCCCGCCATCCTCGTCGAGCACTTCCGCAGCAGCGAGCATGGCGAAGCATTCTCCCGCCACGCCGCGGCGCTCCTCGAAGAAACGCACTCCTGGGAAGACGCCGAATCCACCCTGAACGACGTCGTACACACCCTGCGCCGCCGCCGCCTCGAGCGCGAGATCGATTCCCTCATCGCCCTCGGCCGCCAGCGCAAGCTCACGCCAGAGGAAACCCTGCGCATCGGCGAACTTTTGCGCGAGAAAGCCCGTCTCACCCCCGTCGGCACCTTGGGTACGCTTCCCGCTCCCCAACCTCCCTAGAAGCGACGCCGGGTGTCGAAGCTGCTATAACAAAAAAGCAAGCCGCCCGATGTGCGGCGAGTCGTTTATAATCGTTGGTTTTTCCGGGAAAAACACGCTGCTGCCATGGCTCAAACTCCCAAGAATTCCCTCAAGCGCAAATCCTCCAAGCGCGCCAATCCCAAGGCCGAGAGCGCCTTCATCGAAGCGGTGGCCGCCAATCATTCTCCGGCCGACGCCGAAAAGCGTCGCACCCAGATCAAAGCGCTCATCGCGCTGGGCAAGGAACGCGGCTACCTTACCTACGCCGAGATCAACGACCATCTGCCCGACGACATCGTCGACTCCGAGCAGATCGAAGGCATCATCACCACCTTCAACAACCTCGGCATCCAGGTCTTCGAAGAAGCCCCCGCGCCCGAAGAGCTGCTCATGGCCGAAGCCCCTGCCGTGGGCGGTGCGGATGACGACATCGAAGAAGAAGCCGAGCAGGCGCTCTCCTCGGTCGACTCCGAATTCGGCCGCACCACCGACCCCGTGCGCATGTACATGCGCGAAATGGGCTCGGTCGAGCTGCTCACGCGCGAAGGCGAGATCGAGATCGCCAAACGCATCGAAGAAGGCCTGAAGAACATGGTGCAGGCCATCGCCGCCTGCCCCCTCACCATCGCGCACATGATCGAGACCATCGGCAAGATCGAGCGCGACGAAATCCGCATCGACGAAGTCGTCGACGGCCTCATCGACCATGAAGATCTCGCGCCGCTTGCCGAAGAAGACAACGAAGCCGAAGCGGCCGCGACCGACGTCGACCTCGATGCCCTCGCAGAAGACGAAGCGGAAGTCGACGAAGAAGCCGCCGAAGACGGCGAAACCGAAGCCCAAGGGGATCTGGACGACGAAAGCGACGAAGACCGCGCCGCCCGCATCCAGGCCGCCAACCTCGCCGAGCTCAAACGCGGCGCCATGCAGCACTTCGAGCGCATGCGCAGCCTCTACGCCGAGCTCGACCGCGCGCTCGAAGCCTACGGCAGCGAAGATCCGCGCTACACCGCGCTGCGCGACCAGATCGCCGGCGAACTGCTGCACATCCGCTTCACCGCCCGCTACATCGAACAACTGTGCGACGTCATCCGTAGCATGATCGAACAGGTGCGCCAGCACGAACGGGCGGTCTCGAAGCTGTGCACCGAGATCGGCACCATGCCGCGGGACTACTTCATCAAGGTCTTCCCCGAGCACGAAACCGACCTCGACTGGATCACCCGCGAGATCGAAGCCGGCAAACCCTGGTCCGAGTCGATGGTCAAAATCTACCCTTCCGTGCTCGAAGAGCAGAACCGCATCCGCGAGATCGAACAGCGCGCCCGCATTCCGCTCAAGGAACTCAAGGACATCAACAAACGCATGTCCATGGGCGAAGCCAAGATGCGCGCCGCCAAGCGCGAGATGATCGAAGCCAACCTGCGCCTCGTCATCTCGATCGCCAAGAAATACACCAACCGCGGCCTGCAGTTCCTCGACCTCATCCAGGAAGGCAACATCGGCCTGATGAAAGCCGTCGACAAATTCGAATACCGCCGTGGCTACAAATTCTCCACCTACGCCACCTGGTGGATCCGGCAGGCCATCACCCGCTCGATCGCCGATCAGGCCCGCACCATCCGCATCCCGGTGCACATGATCGAGACCATCAACAAGATGAACCGCATCAGCCGCCAGATCCTGCAGGAGACGGGCGAAGAGCCCGACGCCGCCGAACTCGCGCGCCGCATGGAGATGCCCGAAGAAAAGATCCGCAAGATCCGCAAGATCGCCAAGGAACCGATCTCCATGGAGACGCCCATCGGCGACGACGAGGATTCGCATCTGGGCGAATTCATCGAGGACACCTCCGTGCTCGCCCCGGTCGATGCCGCGCTCATCGCCGACCTGCGCGAAGCCACGCGCGAAGTGCTCGAAACGCTCAACCCGCGCGAAGCCAAGGTGCTGCGCATGCGCTTCGGCATCGAGATGAACACCGACCACACCCTCGAAGAAGTCGGGCGGCAATTCGACGTCACCCGCGAGCGCATCCGCCAGATCGAAGCCAAAGCCCTGCGCAAACTGCGCCACCCCACCCGCTCCGAGCGCCTGCGCAGCTTCCTCGACAACGAAGTCTGAAGCCCCTCACCGCCTCGGCCCCGCCCTCTGGGCGGGGCTTTTTCATGCGATAATTTTTGCCGCAGGGCCCATAGCTCAACGGTTAGAGCAGCGGACTCATAATCCGTTGGTTGCTGGTTCGAATCCAGCTGGGCCCATCAAGAAAATCAATAAGTTACTGCTTCGTCGTCATACTCGAAAATCTGCCGCGTACGTGCAGTGTACCTCTCGGGTAGGGAGAGGACGGTTGAACCCATGGTTCGCTTCGATCACACCCGCTGCCACCTCGTACCGCACCATCCTCCCGTTATGAGCCCACCCTCTTGCACGCATGCACGCAATGCGTTATAGTTGTACAGTAAATCGCACAATAGAAGCAGGGCTCTCGTCATGCGCGTAGTGAATTTCTCTGAGGCACGAAACAACCTTAAAAAGGTGATCGATCAGGTCATCGACGATGCCGACTACACGGTCATCACACGCCGGGATGCCCCCGATGCGGTGGTGATGTCGCTGGACACATTCAACGGCCTGATGGAAACTGTCCATCTGCTGAAATCGCCTGCCAATGCGGCACACCTGGCCCGCTCGATCGAGCAGTACCGCCAGGGACAGGTGAAGCAGCAGGACCTGGTCGATGCCCAGTGAAGACAAGCTACTGAAGCTCACCTGGACCCTGGCCGCCTGGGAGGATTACGAATACTGGCAAAGCCAGGACCGCAAGACGCTCAAGCGCATCAATGCCCTGATCAAGGACTGCCTGCGCCACCCATTCGAAGGCATCGGCAAACCCGAACCTCTCAAGGAAACCCTTTCGGGCTTCTGGTCGCGGCGCATTGACGATACCCACCGGCTGGTCTACTGCGTGGATGCGCAGGCCCTGGTAGTGATTGCTTGTCGTTACCACTACCAGTAACCAAGTAAACCAAAACACCCACTTATTGCTCTATCCCCTGGGGCATGCTGCGCCCCAGACCCATGGGCAACTCATCACCCCCCGAACCGATACGCCTCGATCCACTCGCCGAGGTGATCCTCCAGCATCCAGCCCTCGCGCACCCACCGCTGCAGCGCCTCGCCCTCCTTCTGCGCCTCGTCCAGGTCGTGGATGCGGGCGCGGATCGCCTCGAGCCAGGCCTCCGGCCGATTTGGCACCCGCGTCACCGGCGCGCCGCGATAGGGCAGCACGTCCGAGCACACCACTGGCCAGCCAAGGATGCCGTACTCCAGCAGGCGCAGGTTCGACTTGCACTCGTTGAAGCGATTCACCTCCAGCGGCGCCACCGCCAGGTCCAGGTCGAGGCTCGCGAGTTTGGCCGGATACTGCTCGAACGGCACGAAGGGGTGGAATTCCTTCACGAAGGGGCGCAGCTCCTCCGGGCACATGCCGAAGAAGACCCAATCGCACTCCTCGCTCGTCGCCTCCACCACCTCGCGGATCAGGGCCAAATCCCCCGCATGCTGCATCGCCCCGGCCCAGCCCACGCGCGGCTTGGGCCCTACCCTCCGCTCGGATTTCAACCCATTCCACACCCATCCCGGCAGATAGTTCGGAATCAGGCGCACCTCGCGGGCATACTTCTCGATCGCCGCGCGGATCGGCTCGGTCGTCACCACCACCCGGTCGGCGGTGCGCACCACCCGCTTCATCTCGCCCGGCGTGTTGCGGTGCTCATAGACCTCGCTCTGGCGCGGAATCTCGCTGATGAGATCGTCCAGATGCAACAGGAAAGGAATTCTGGCGACCTCCTGCACCTGGCGCACCGTCTCCAGATGGTCGCTCAGCTCCAAAAAAGCGCTCGCGGTGAAGACATCCGGCTTTGCCCGCTCCACCTCGACGAGCAAAGGAATGCGCGTCTGCCGCACCCCCGGCGCGTGGATGAAACTGCGCTCCGCCGCCCTCGCCTGCCACAGCCCCTCCAGCGGCTGCTTGATGCGGTACTCGATCACCCCGCTCAACTGCTCCCAGCCCAGCACCCGCACCTTCTCCGAAGGCAAGCGCGGGTCCCAATTCACCACGATCTCCGGCTCCACCCGATAGTCGCGGTGCGTCAGGCTCAAGTGCCGGTTGTAGGCCGGATCGCGCGCGAGCTGCGGCAGCCACTTGCGCAGCATCGCCTCCTGCTCCTTGCCAAAGCGCTGCTGCGCCTTGCGCGCCTTGGCCGGCTCCGCCGCCTCCTGCTGCTGGCTCACGCTGCCGTGATGCACCAGCACCACGAAGGGCGTCCACAGAATCTTGTAGCCGCGCTCGCGCACCTTCAGGCACAGATCCACGTCGTTGTAGGAAACGCGAAACGCCTGCTCGTCCAGCCCCTTCACCTCCTCCCACACCGACTTGCGGATCAAGAGGCACGCCGCCGTCACCGCCGAGAGATCCTGATCCACCAAGGCGCGGTTCATGTATCCACCCTCGGTGAGCCCCAGCAAGCCCAGATACGGATGCTCGGCAATGCCGCCCAACCCAAGGATCACGCCCACGTGCTGCACCGTCGGCGGCTGCGGAAACATCAGTTTCACCCCCACGATGCCCACGTCCGGCCGCTGGCCGTAGGCCACCATGCGCTCCAGCCAATGCTCCTGCAGCACCACGGTGTCGTTGTTGAGCAAGAGCAGATACTCGCCGCTTGCCTCGCGCGCCGCCAGATTGCACATTGCCGAGAAATTGAACGGCTTGGGATAGGGCAACACCCGCACCCCGTCCGCCTTCAGGCGCTCCAGATAGGCGAGCGCCTCCGGCTGGGTGCTACCGTTATCCACCACCAGAATCTCATAGTCGGGATAGGCCGTCTTCGCCCGGATGCTCTCGACGCAGGACTGGAGATAATCCGCCTGGTCTTTGGTGGGAATGATGATCGACACGCGCGGCTGCCGCGGCCAGTGATACACCACACGCCAGGTGCCCGGCACGTAGCCCTCCGCCACCTCCGCCTCCAGCCCCCGGCGCGCCAGATGCGCCGCCAGCGCCTGCCGGTGCGCCGGCTCGTCCACCCCCTCCTCGCGCCCCGCCGGTAGCGAATAGAGCACCCCGTCCACGTGCCCGATCGCCTCCTCGCCAAACGCATCGAGCACCCGCAACACCAGATCGTAGCGCCACGCCCCCCCATGCTCGCCCAACCCCCCCACCGCCGCAAACGCCTCGCGCTCCACCCACAGGCACGGGCCCAGGTACGGCATCGAACGCAGCAGGTCCAGATTGACGTCCGGCCGGAAGAGCGGATCGCGCCGCGCCCCGTCCGCATCCACCGTGTCCGAATCGCCATACATCAAGCGCCACTGCGGAAACGCCAGCGCATGGCGCACCAGCTGCTCCACCGCATCGGCCACCAGCCGTACCCCCGGCGCGAGCACCGACACCCAGCCCGAAGCCACCGCCTCCAGCTCCTCCCCGAGCGCTCCCCCCATCTCCTCCAAAGAAGCCAGCGCCCGCCAGCGCAGCATCGGCAACTCTTCCCACATCGCATCCGGCGCCGGCGCATCGGCCAGCACCACCAGCCGCCACAAAGGCGCCGACTGCACGCCAAGGCTATCGAGCGTATCGGCTAGCAGCGGCAGCTCGGCGCTGGAACAGGGAACGACGAAAGTGACGACGGGACTGTCGGCGGGAAGCGGGTCGTCGGGATGGAAGGGGGAGCGATGGCGGGTGAGGTAGGTGGTGTAGGGATTGGCGAGGTCCCGCTCCTGCTGCGGTATCTCCATTTCTTGCGATCTCCATGTACTCAAAGGTGCCAGCGGGAATCCCAACCGAACTGCCTGCTGACGGACATAGTCCCATGTTGGTAGCGCCAACTCCAAAAATCCCTCTTGCCGTTGGCTTTGTCCGCCGTGGATCCGAAAGCGGGCGATCGGTTCCGCAATATAAGCCAAATCGCCTTTTGACAGCAAATGCAGCGCAAGACAAATATCCCCCATCCCCCAACAGGGTCGATCAAACAGATTCATGATCAACGATTCATCAATCGCCAATGCATCCGAGCGACGAAACATCATGCAAGTCGGTTCACCTATCGAATTCGTGCCCGTATACAACACATGTCCGATGACCCTTTCACCTCGCAAACGCCCATCTACCGAAGACAAAGGCTCCCCCAGCAGTCGTTCATCCAAAGGATCCCCTGCCTCATCTATTGGAATCCTGCGGCCAGCCGCCAAGCGGGCATCAGGAATTTCCCGATAAATTTTCAGCAATCGTTCAACTGCATCATTCTCCAGCAGATCATCGTCGTAGAGCGGCTTGATAAACTCACCCCTTGCCAGCTTGATGCCACGCTGTAAATTACAACTCTCCTTCAATGGCGGATCATTCCGCCAATATAAAATCCTTACATCATGTACCATGAATTGCCGCGTAATTTCTTCGATCTCAAAACCTGGACTGTCGTCAAGTACAAGGATTTCAATATTTCGATAGGTCTGACGAATCGCAGAGTCCAAACACACGCTAAAAAAATCCGACCGAAAAGCCGGAATAATGATCGATACTAAAGGATTATCTGAAACCACATCGATCCGACGTTGAAATTCCATTATCAAAGACGAGGTGCCATGAAAATTTACCTCAACCAAATACTCGTCTCTGCTTTTTCCAGGGACACAACGCATCGAATCTTCCAATCCTACCCAACTGGCAACGCGTATCCATTCCTCTTCATCGACGATCCAGCGTTCCTTTAAAAGCACATTCACATATTCGGCTTTCGTTCGGATCCAAGAAAATCCTTCATCATCCAGTAACGACTGACGCCAATTGTCATTCTCATATTGACGAATGATCTCTGCCAAATCGGAGGTTACCAGCCGCAATACCCCGCCTGGACGCAAAACCCTTCGGCATTCCCGTAAAAATGCAAAAATCTGCTGCTGCGACAAATGTTCGACAAAACGTTCACTGTAGATTCCGTCGATCGAGGAATCCTTAAACGGCAGACCTTGCGTCACGTCCCATTGCACATCTGCACTAGGCTCACTGTTGATATTGATGAATCCTGGCAATTTGTTGGACAAGCCGTAGGTAATATTCAAATATATTTTCCCACCCATCCGAACACCTTTTCGTTATCAAATCATCTAGCTTGACAAGAAGCACCGACTGCGTGCACAGTACCGCTTACTTGAGACGTTTGCAATATCTGTCAGGTCCCGGACGATTGCATTGATCCGCGACGTCGTGCATTATTCATAGGTCGCGAGACGATGCGTGAGCTGATCGAGGAACTCAGGAGGCAAAAGTCATGATGGTTCGACTGCACAAGAACGCCACCACGACCCCTGCGACCCGGCGTTATATCCAAAGCTCGAACCTGCCGGTGAGGCGTCTTGCCCGGGAACTCGGGGTGTCGGAGGACACCATCCGACGCTGGAAGAAACGCACCGACGTCGAAGATCGTCCGCACACGGCGCACCGTCTG
>Ga0134100_1000073_pt1 | contig 121895 bp, 119 predicted proteins | sample 11_taG_2_FD_94444 | JGI IMG/M metagenome (GOLD analysis project Ga0134100, IMG submission 94444) | Switchgrass degrading microbial communities from high solid loading bioreactors in New Hampshire, USA - 11_42_5_180_A3 metaG | ecosystem: Engineered > Bioreactor > Semi-continuous > Anaerobic >...
TATCATACAAATCACTCCTGTCAATGTTTTTTCGGCAATTACATTTTACAGTTTGATTTGTATGATGGGAAGAGGCAATTTGCTTCTTCCTTTATTTTTGCCAATAAAAATTATACTCTAAGAGTTAGAAATAATAACTATTTCTAACTCAAATAAATGATGCTGATTAAACTTTATAAGGGTGTGATGGTGCAGAAATATCGCTCAATGCCTCGGAGGCTTCCATATCAAAGTTCGGATTTACAGCCAAATCACCTAAAGCCACCATACCAACCAACATATTATTTTCAACTACCGGCAGCCGTCTGATCTGCTGATGGGCCATAAGCTTTGAAGCTTCCCTTATATCCATTGTGGGATTTGCGGTTGTTACTTGCGAAGTCATAACATCACTTGCTTTTATTGCCTTAGGGTCTGTCCCGTTTGCTACACCTCTTACAACAATATCCCTGTCGGTAATAATTCCCTTAATTCCTGTATTATCACATACCGGAACAGAACCTATATTATGCTTCTGCATTAACTGTGCAACCTGTTCCACCGGTGTGTCCGGACTTACGGAAACGACCTTGTCGGTCATTATTTCTTTTAGCTGCATAGAAATCGTCCTTTCTAAGCAAAAGATGTCTATTGCATATGAGACCTGAGTTATAATGCAACCTGCATTATTTCATGATCTCCAATAGACTTCATATATTATGTTACCCTGTTCGAATCAAAAAATTCTTGTCAATTTTTATTTTTTATCAATAACTCTGTCTATTACTCCACCACCCAGGCATATTTCTCCATCATAGAAGACCACATACTGCCCAGCCGTTATGGCACGCTGAGGCTTTTCAAAAACAACTTTGTACATATGATTATCTTCCCTGTAAACCGTAACCCTTTGGTCCGGCTGCCTGTATCTGAATTTTGCACTGCAGCGATAGCCATCGGGAGGTGCCGTCTCATTGATCCAATGAACATCCGAAGCATACAGCCCATACGAATATAACGCAGGATGATTGTCGCCCTGAACAACATAAAGCACATTCTTTTCCAAATCCTTTTTTACGACAAACCACGGTTCTCCGGTTCCACCGCCGCCTATTCCAAGACCTCTTCGCTGGCCAAGCGTATAATACATTAATCCGTCGTGTCTTCCAACAACTTTGTCATCCAAAGTCCGGATTTCTCCCGGCTGCGCCGGCAGATACCTGTTTAGAAACTCTTTAAAATTCCTTTCACCGATAAAACATATTCCCGTACTTTCCTTTTTCCTCGCCGTCCTTAATCCCGCTTTCTGGGCTATTGCTTTAACTTCCTTTTTTTCAAGGTTACCAATGGGGAACATGGCCTTAGAAAGCTGATACTGGTTGAGCATACATAGAAAATAGGTTTGGTCCTTGTTTTTATCTATGCCCTTTAATAATTGATACCGGCCTGCATGCTGCTCCACACGGGCATAGTGACCCGTAGCAAGATAATCGGCTCCTATTTTCAGGGCATATTCCAAAAAAGCCTTGAACTTAATCTCTTTATTGCAAAGAACGTCCGGATTGGGAGTACGCCCTTTTTTATATTCCTCTAAAAAATATGTGAACACCTTGTCCCAATATTCCTTTTCAAAGTTCACCGTATAATATGGAATTCCAATGTGATTGCATACGCTTACAACATCCTCATAATCCTCTGCTGATGTGCATGCTCCGAAATCGTCTTTTTCATCCCAGTTTTTCATAAACACGCCGGTTACCCGATACCCCTGCTCCTTAAGCAGTAAAGCAACAACGGATGAGTCTACCCCACCGGACATACCAACAACAATATTGGTTTCAGAAGGCCTCATGGACGTACTTCACCAGCTTTCTATGAAGAATTCAGTCTGACGGGCAATATTATAACCGACAAATACATGTCGGTTAATTAACACTGATCAAGACTTGCAAGTACCGTATCAAATACATTAATAATACATCTTTCTCCATCCCAATTTGTACACATTCTGCATGAAACATTCTCTGCTGCATAAGACATCTTGCTGTGTACGGTGCCACCTGAATTAAAATGATTACAGGACTGCGCAACTGCAATTAATTGGTTTTCATCGGCATAATTCATCATCTCATCATCCTCCTATGGCTTTATGACAATGCTTTCATAAGACTATTATTTGTTGAACAAGCTGCCATTATACCATAGAAGTCGTAAAGTAAACTACTGCTCTGCGACGGTTTGATTCTTTCCGTTCCTCTTAGCTTTATACAACAATTGGTCTGCTTTATTAAAAAATTCCTCTCTTTTCCATTCACAATGATAATTCTGAAGACCAATGCTCACCGTTATGGTTCCATTGTCTATTTCCGGATGCTGCTGGATTTCTATATTTTTCCTTATTTTCTCAACAATCTCCAATGACTGTTCAAACGCTTTTTCAATAAATATAACTGCAAATTCCTCCCCTCCATAACGGGATACAAAATCATTGCCATCTACGAATTTCTGTATGGTTATTGCAATTTTCCTTAATATTTGGTCTCCTGCCCAATGCCCGTATGTATCATTGACATATTTAAAATCATCAATATCAAGAACCGCCAGCTGAATTGGAATAGAATATACATGACTTTGGGCTAACAGTTCCTCAAGATAGCTATGAAACGTCTTTTGATTATATAAGCCTGTAAGCATATCCACTTTGGTTTGTCTGTCCATGATTACATTTTCTACCAATAGATTCTTTCTGTCCTCGTCTGTCTTCTCAAGAGCACCTATTACTTCTATTCCCCGATTCATAATTAAATGGCACAATACCACTCCAATTACAATGCCGGATAAGATAACAATGAATTCGAACACATCAATCCTGACACGAAGGTCTTCATTCATGATATATAACAGCAGGAAGAAAATTATATTCGTAAAGCCGGACAAAATGATTAACTTTCCATTGTAGTACGAGGATGCTACAAGCAAAGGCAAAAAATAGACAATCATAATGCCGTCCACACCGTTATGAATACTGACAATCAGCGAAACAAACAACGAACCTGCAATAATCAGCACCTCAGGACTTAAATATGCAGAGAAAAAGCAATATAAAAATTCGATAGCACCCATCATTGCTAAAAGGTGTATGGTAGGAACTACAATGTACCGATATATAAAAACAAAATGGTCATCATTTGTGAATAGAATCGATATCAGCTGCAATACTATCGTCAATAAAACAAATATCCAATATACATTAATGATTTTTCGGTTCCACTGCTTAATACTAATAATATTCGACACTTTTTGACCCATTATGCTACCCCCGACCGATAATTAATAGTAAAAAATGTTGAAAAATTACATTATTACAATTTAACTATATCATTTAATAATATTTTTTTCAATCAGTATATACACAGACCTTGAATATTTAATGAAACATTGGTAAAATATTAACGATGTATAGAATACATAGTACAAAACAGGAGGCATTTTAAAATGAAATTTGATATTCTTCATCCTGCCGATCAATTAGTCATGATAATGGAAAGAGTATATAAATATGACATGACTACAACTTCGGGAGGAAATTTGTCAATTCTGGATGACAATGGTGACATTTGGATCACACCAAGCGGAATTGATAAAGGTAATTTGACCCGCAATGATATGATACAAGTAAAACCTGACGGTACAATCATCGGAAATCATAAGCCTTCGGTTGAACTTCCCTTCCACTCTCAGATTTATAAAAAAAGACCTGATGTAAAGGCTATCATACATGCACATCCACCGGCAATGGTATCCTTCAGTATTGTAAGAAAACTGCCTGATACCATGATGATTCCGAATATGCATCTTGTATGCGGAAAGGTAGGACTTGCCGAATATGCTGTACCTGGCAGCAAGGAGTTAGGAGATAAAATCGCTGCTGAGTTTGAAAAAGGATATAACACGGTTATGCTTGAAAATCATGGTATTGTTGTATGCGGCGAAGACCTTTATTCTGCTTTCATGCGGTTTGAAACATTGGATTTCTGCGCAAGACTGGAAATCAAAGCAAGAAAGCTCGGCAATCCGGTTGTACTACCCGAAAAATATATTGAAATTTCCAAGCAAAAACAACATGTTAAAATGAATGAATTTATCCCTCAGAGCTTCAGCAGTAAAGAAAGGGCTTACAGAAGGGAAATGTGCGAGCTTATACACCGTGCTTACGACAAGCAGCTTTTTACCAGCACACAAGGTACTTTCTCCCAGAGGCTGGATGATAATTCATTTATTATTACTCCATATATGGTGGACAGAAAGTATATTGAGCCAAGAGATTTGGTACGTATTGAAGGTGACTGGAAGGAAGCCGGCAAAACGCCAAGCCGTTCGGTAATGCTTCACAAAGCAATCTATGAAAAGCATCCGGATATTAATTCGGTAATTATTGCTCATCCGCCTAACATAATGGCTTTCGCAGTAACAGAAGAAGTCTTTGACTCGCGTACGATACCTGAAAGCTATATCATGTTAAGAGATATTCAGAAGCTGCCTTTCGGCTCAAGCTTTATGCAGCCTGAAATGACAGCAGATGCATTTTCAAAGAGAACACCCATGGCTTTGGTTGAAAATGACTGTGTAATTGTAACCGGAAGCAGCCTCCTAAATGCTTATGACAGGCTGGAGGTAGCTGAATACAGTGCCAAAGCAATAATTAATGCGAAAGATATCGGCGACATTGTTACCATTAATAAAGAACAAGTTCGTGAAATTGAAGTAGCTTTTAATATGTAAACCATAATAAATGATTTGGCCGGAACGGCCAGGATCATACTCTGCAAAAGAGGTCCTGGCCGTTCCTTATTTTCTGTGATTAAATAATCCCTGGCAATCGGTACAGAAGTCCCTTTTCATCAATAATATCCTGAACCTTATATATGGGAATCGGAAAATACGGGAAGCCTTGTGCATAAGAGGCAATCTCATAAAGTTGAAAGTAAATAATCAAATTCACATCTGCAATATAATAATCCTGATCAAGTCTAATTTGTTGAAAACCATCCAGTAAAGGTATCTTTCTTTCCTTTATTTGCTCCGTAATAATATCCGACAGCCTTTTAATATAATTGCTTCCTGGTTTAAACAAATCCCTTAATAAGTAGTTTTTTCCTGTAAGCGTATCAAAACTCAACGACCGGACAAATGTCATGGGATGTACCCCTCCAAAATCGCCCATACCAATGAAACACAAGCTTAAAACATTCTGTTGGTTATTCTTTATTTCATAGGAACCGGATATATATGTTTTTAGGTTAGGCTGCTGCAACTCTTGGATCATTCTTAATACGGTATGATAAATATAATAATTTATCCAATATTCAGCGGTTGCATTCTCCAATCCATATATAACGGGATATGAAAAGTCTATGGTTGCCGTCTTATATTCATTTGTCCTTATATTAACAGGCAGCTTAACGATATCAAGCATATCACTCAACCTCTCACCGGTATAGCGTCGTTACTACATTTTATGCAACAGGGGGAATATTGTAACTAAATAATTAAATCTATAGTTTATCTATTGACAATAAGTTTTATTAAATATATAATACAACTGTATTATCTGTATTATTTCTATTAATACAGTTTGGAGGTGCCTATGTTTCAATTAGATTATCGTGACCACAGACCTCTTTATGAGCAAATTAAAGAAAAAATAAAACTGCTTATGATCAACGGGGTATTAAAAGAAAATCAACAGCTTCCTTCAGTACGTGAGCTTGCGCAGGCTCTTACCATTAATCCCAATACCATTCAAAAAGCATATAAGGATTTAGAATCGGAAGGCTATTTATATTCCATCCGCGGCAAGGGAAGCTTTGTCTCCCCACTGAACCATGAAATGAACAATGAACGAAAGAAAGAACTTCTGCAAATTATCGAAAAGGCCGTGGAAGAACTCATCTATATCGGCATTCCGCAGGAACAATTAATTGGTTTTATTCATGATATCTATAGAAAAGGAGGAACACATAAATGATTGAGGTCAAAGACTTAAGTAAAAATTTTGGTTCTTTTAAAGCATTAGACAATCTCAGCATCCGTGTAAAGCCAGGTTCGGTTTATGGATTGCTGGGGCCGAATGGTGCCGGAAAAACCACTCTTATAAAGCATCTTGCAGGCATTTACCGTCAGGACAAAGGAACAGTTGAAATGAACGGCAAACCGGTATATGAAAATCCTGAATTAAAATCAACCATGATATATATTCCGGATGATTTGTTCTTTTTCACCCAATACAATATTGATGAAGCTGCAAAATTCTACTCCTGTCACTACCCTCATTGGAGTTGGAAACGATATGAAAAGCTTAAAACCGTATTTCATATCAATACCAAAAAAAGAATCACCCGACTTTCAAAAGGAATGCAGAAGCAGGTGGCATTCTGGCTTGGCATATGTACTAAACCGCAGATTATGCTGCTTGACGAGCCCGTAGACGGATTGGACCCTGTAATGAGAAGAAAAGTATGGAATCTTGTACTGCAGGATGTGGCTGAACGTCAAACCACCGTGCTGGTATCCTCCCACAACCTGCGTGAGCTGGAGGATGTATGCGACCATGTTGGAATCTTACATAACGGAAAAATGGTTGTTGAAAGAGAACTGGACAATATGAAATCAGACATACACAAACTTCAGGCAGCATTTGCAAATGAAATCCCGGAAGATTTTCTGCAGGGAGAAAATGTACTGCATCGTTCACAAAACGGCAGCATATTCATTCTTATTGTAAAAGGCAAAAGAGAAAAAATATTGGAAAATGCCAGAAAATCAAATCCTGTTATACTGGATATCCTGCCGTTGACACTGGAAGAAATATTCATCTATGAATTAGGGGGGCTTGGCTATGACATTCAAAACGTCATTATTTAATAAGGGACTTATAAAAAGCGATATAAAACGCTTTTGGTTCGTAAGCGCCATATATGGTCTACTGCTGTTTTTTATTCTTCCCTTAAATCATGTGATGCAAAACACATCGGTTGAAAAGTTTGAATGGAAGAAAAAAATGTTATTGGAGACATTAAATCTTTTTTCATACAGAAATGATTTTCAGGTTTTCCTTATCTGCATAGTTCCTGTTGCGATGGCCGTCCTGTTGTTCAGATACCTGCAAAACACAAAAGCTGCTGCAATGATGCACAGCCTTCCGTGTACACGTACGACTCATTACTTCAGTCATTTTACGTCAGGTGCTTTATTATTGATTTTACCTGTGTTGCTGAATGGAATAATACTGATTCTGCTTCACAGCACAACGCCTTTAGAAAAATACCACTTACTGACAGATATTCTGCAGTGGTTGGGTACAACGGTGTTATTCAATGTTTTATTCTATACGGTTGCCGTATTTGTAGGTATGTTTACAGGCAGCTCTGTTGCGCAGATCGTTTTTACCTATATCCTCCATATCCTTCCGGCAGGTATCTGTCTTCTTGTAGATTTTAACATTGAGCATTTGTTTTACGGTTATGGATCAAGAAGCATAGATGAAAACCTGCTTATAGATAATCTGCCACTGCTTAAAATATTAAGCCAGGCATCGGACGGCATGAGCGGACGCCAAACAATAGGATATATCATCGCTACTATATTCCTCTTCATTGCTGCTAATTATCTGTATAAAATAAGGAATCTGGAATGTGCCACCGATATTATTGCATTTCCAATAACAGGTCCAATCTTTAAATATGGGGTAACCATATGCAGTATGCTGCTTAGCAGAGCATATTTCTACAGCATATCAGACGACCGTTTTTCTATGTTAGTGTTTGGATATTTACTGGGGGCATCTTTAGGATATTGGATATCTGAAATGCTTATACAGAAGTCATTCAGGGTATGGAACTCGTATAAGGGGTATGCAGCGTATATGGCTGCATTAGCAATAATTCTGACACTGATTTCAACTGACGCTTTAGGATATGTGCGTCGTATTCCTGATCCTGAACAGGTAGAACAAGTTTACTTCGGATACAGCATATCCCAATGGCAGAATTTTGTAAATGGAAATTTCGATAAAAATACCATTGCTATAGACGGCTTGCCTTGTATTATGAATGACAATAAAAATATTGAAAATATAATTATGCTTCATAAGGAGCTTATAAAAAAACCATATTCCAAAACCGGTACTCAGCGCTACATCCTATATGAATTAAAAAACGGAAAGCACCTGATACGACGATATTTTATAGATGAAGATAGGTATGCTGATGTTCTTAAGCCTGTTTATGAGTCTTTGGAATATAAGAAATCAATATATCCTTTGTTGTCGCAGGAACCTGAAAATATCCAACGGATAGAAATTTTTGACGGCCGTATTCCTAAAAACTCTGTTACCATTGCAGACAGCATGGAAATTAAAGAGCTTTTACCCCTGCTAAAAAAAGATTTCAGTCAAACAACCTTTGAAGAATTAACGGATTACAAATATACATTTTCACAGATTTCTATTATTTTAAACAACAATAAAAAAAATGGTGAAGCAATCACTCATTATTACACACTGAAAGATTCCTACCATGCAGTCATTGAATGGTTGAAAGAGAAGGGGTATTTTGAAAAAGCTATCATAACACCTGAACGGATACGTTATGTAGTGCTTGAAGAAATCCCCGACAGCAAAGACCGCACAGTCACACCTAAACGCATTGAAATCACCGATACAAAGCTTATCAATGAGCTGCTTGATATTAACGAACCTCAGCCGCAGGGCCCATACGGAAATTCGGTTATTGTGGGATTCCACTTTAAGGATGGGGATACAACAAGTCAGTTTCAGGGATATATCAATAAAGACACACCCATGTCAGAGCAGCTAAAAAGCTATGTAATGGAACTGATTGATTAACAGGCGGACAACTCTGTCCGCCCGTAATTCAGGCAATGCCGCCGGGGGAACAGTTCGCCTGTGAGGCTTGGTACAAGCATTGCTGAGAAGAACTGTCCCCGTGGCATTATCCCCGTGGCATTATAAAAATATTAATATTTTGTAACCTCCCGTTTTCATTTCTGTACGATTCTATTATCTATTCTGCCAGGTGTACGATGTTTCGATATCTTATAACCCTCATTGCATTGATGACTGCAAGCAGCGCTACTCCTACATCAGCAAATACTGCTTCCCACATGGTTGTTATCCCCAGTGCTGCCAAGAGTAGAAATACTGCTTTCACGCCTAAGGCAAATAGGATGTTTTGCCATACAATTCTTCTTGTCCGCTTTGCAATCATAATGCTTTCAGCTATTTTTGACGGTTCATCCGTCATAATTACTACATCGGCAGCTTCTATGGCGGCATCGGAGCCCAAACCTCCCATTGCTATACCGACGTCTGCTCTGGCAAGAACAGGTGCATCGTTTATGCCGTCGCCTACAAATACCAGCTTGCTTCCTGCAGACTTTTGACTGTCCAGCATTTCAAGCCTTTCCACCTTCTCGGCAGGCAACAGCTCTGCATAAACTTCATCCAATGCCAGCTGATTTGCGACTTTTTCTCCTACCGACCTTGTATCCCCTGTAAGCATTACGGTCTTTTTTACCCCTATTTTCTTTAGTGACTTTATAGCTTTTACCGAATCAGCCTTAATGGCATCCGCAATTACAATGCTGCCGGCATATGCTTTATTAACCGATACATGAAGTATGGTTTCCTCTGTCTGCACCTTACTGAAGTTTATCTTTTCCTTTTCCATCAGCTTCTCATTTCCAACCAGAATTTCGTCTTCTTCTACTTTTACTTTAATGCCGTGCCCTGAAATTTCCTCATAACTTGTTATTTTGCTTTTGTCAATTTCTTTATGATAAGCTTTCAAAATTGATGCTGCTATGGGATGATTGGAATAGCTCTCCGCATATGCCGCATATTCCAGCAGCTTCTCTTGGGAATAATTATCCTGAGGATTTACTTCTGTTACGTCAAATATCCCTTTTGTTAAAGTGCCTGTCTTATCAAAAATTACTGTTTCTACATTATTAAGTGCTTCCAAATAACTGCTTCCTTTTACTAAAATCCCGTTTTTTGATGCCGCTCCGATTCCTCCGAAATATCCTAACGGTATGGAAATGACCAATGCGCACGGACAGGATATTACCAATAATACTAATGCCTTGTACAGCCATTCTGAAAATGTCGAACCCTCTATCACCAATGGCGGTATTAATGCAAGGGCAAGCGCAGCTATGACCACTGCCGGTGTATAGTATCTGGCAAACCTGGTTATAAACTGTTCCGTCGGAGCTTTTCTGCTACTTGCATTCTGAACCAGATCCAGAATTCTGGATACCGTTGATTCACGGAATTCTTTTGTGACCTCTACCGTTAAAACACCGTTTAAATTAATTACTCCGCTTAATATATCATCACCAGCTTCTGCTTCCACAGGTACAGATTCGCCGGTCAGAGCCGATGCGTCCAGCATGGAGCTTCCTTCAGTAATTCTGCCGTCTAATGGTACCCTTTCTCCCGGCTTTACAATGATAATATCTCCTACTCTTACTTCTTCAGGAGATACCTTCCTAATTTCATTATGAACCTTCAAATTTGCATAATCGGATTTTATATCCATTAATGCTGTTATGGAATTCCTGGAACGGTTTACTGCTATATCCTGAAAGAATTCTCCTACCTGATAGAACAACATAACCGCTACACCCTCCGGAAACTCCCCAATAACAAAGGCTCCGATTGTCGCTATACTCATCAGGAAATTCTCATCAAACACCTGACCTCTTGTAATATTTTTCAATGCCCTTAGTAAGATTTCTCCACCAACTATAACATAACTTATGAAAAACACATAAGGTCTTATCCAATTTGCAGAGTCTAAAATCAAGCCAATTACAAAAAATCCCACACCTATACTAAGCTGTATAATCTTTTTCAGGGTTTCCTGTTTGTCGCTATCACGATCTGCTTCATCCTTTGAATCCATTTCAAAATCGACAACATTTACATCAGGTTCAATATCCTTTATGATACTTTTGGCTCGTTCTATTATTTTATTTAATTCTTCCTTATTATCTACTTCGATAGTAAGCTTTTTAAGTACAAAATTAACCTGAGCATTATTCACTCCCTTGACTTCTTTTACCTGTGTTTCTATCTTTGCAGCACAGTTTGCACAACCCAGTCCATCTAAAATTAGTTCCTTCTTATTTGCTTTCACTGTAATCACCACCTATTCAATTCATTTCTCTTACATGGATCAGGCCTAAATCAAATATCTGCTTAATATGTCCATCATCCAATGAATAATAAACGATTTTCCCGTCTTTTCTGTTTTTCACAAGCCTTGCCTGCTTCAAAATGCGCAGCTGATGTGATATAGCAGACTGGGTCATATTGAGTAAAGCGGCAATATCACATACACACATTTCAGACGCTGACAATGCATACAGAATTTTAATTCTTGTAGTATCTCCAAAAACTTTGAAGGCATCTGCCAAATCATATAAATCTTCTTCATCAGGCATACTTTCTTTTACTGAATTAACAATATCATCATGAATAATATTGCAATCACATTTTTCATATTCATATTTATTGTTGTTCATAAATAACACCTCTTATTATTGAACATTTGAACAATCGTTCATATATTATATTATAATTATACGCTTGCCGATTTTTATTGTCAATATATTATTTTATTGATACTCAATGTATGCATATGCTAAAAGAGGCATACACTGGTCGAATGAATATATATTCTCTTCATCATTTCCGCTAAATGAACCGTTTAGCAACGATGCCTTATTATTAACTCTGAGCCGCTCCATTCGTACCAAAGCATCACTCATTAACCGGTCGTCATGAATCTGACCTGCAATCATTGATATTATTGCATATACAGCCGCCGACTCATAATTATATCCGTCCACTACTTTGCCTTCAACAGTATAACGAGCTTTAATTCCTCCGTTATTCATGGTTGTCTTTATCCAGTCAATGGTTTCCTTTTTCAGTTCTCCTGCCTTTGCAAGATTCAGAAGCGTATACATTGCTTCCGCCGTATTCAGATTATCCGGCACATATTGTTTTTTCTCATAATCATACCAGCTATAGTATAATGGGAATTCATTGCTTATATAGCCTGCTTTTACTAATTGCAGCGCATTTTCATAAATACCTTCATACCGTTTGTCAGACTGCTGCAGCAGCTGCAATGCTTCAAAATCAGCAAAGCATAAGGTTAATCGCTGCGCTTTTTTTTTGTATTTGAAATCATAACTGTCCACAATGTTGTTTCTTTTCGTATTATATTTCAAAATGCCTTTTTCCCATTGCTTAACCAGTCTGTCATATCCGCCCCAAAGCTTATTTGCTTGATAAAGGGCTTTATAAATGCGGAAATCATCCACCAATGAGTTTATATTTGATTTGCCTTCTTCCGTCACAATCCAGCTTGCAAGAGAATTTGAGCCCAGCATCTTTTCCGTCACATAACTTAAATAACGCTCAAACAATGCTTTATCCTTCTTTAATACTCCGTATTCCATCATAATTCCCTGAGATTCACTTAACACATTATATCCTGACGGAGATGAATTATTGGATTCCAAATAATTGGTATGCACCCCACCGTTATCATTCGTCAATTGATTAGTAATGAACTGCTCCGTACCATACATACCTCCGTATTTCACATAATCAACAAAAGCAGATAAGCCGTCCGATCCGCCTATATTGCCGGGCTTGCATATCTTCAGCACTCCCTGACGGTTAATTCCTAAAAAAGTTGGAACAATCTTAATTCCCAAATTATTATAGATTTTAAGTTTTTCATCAAAATAAGCAGTAAACGGAATATTATTTTCTTTTAAATAGGCCATTGCCTGTTCCCTTGTCTCTTTTATGCCATCCAGTTTGTTTAGCAGGATAAATTCCACGTCATCATGCTTTTTTATAAGGTCTGCATAATCTTTTATATAATCGAACTCATCCCTGCAGTATTCGCACCAGCTTGCCCAAAACATGATTATCACATTTTTTCCGTAAAAATCACTAAGCTTTACAACATCACTGTTGGCCTTATAAAAATAAAGGTCTTGCAGCTTTTGATTCAGTTGGATATTATCGGGATAAAAAATCATCTCATCCGCCAATTCCGTCGAAGTACCTGAAGCACTTTCCAACCTTTTATCAGAAGTATTCGTGTTTCTATTTCCATTGTAATCCTTAAGAAGCCAGACTGCTCCCATGGCAAAAATGATAAGTGCAATACCAAAGCATATCATACATCTTATTCGAATGGCATTCAAAGTGTTTGTATCCATCATGCAAACCCTTTCCTTTAATTACTTTTCGTCCTTATTTTTTAAAAGAGCCTCATCCTCATAAGCCCTGGTAGCAGTAATAACAATGTGCCCTTCTTCTATTGCCTTTAAAACATCTATGGTAATAAGATTACTTGTCCCTTTTTCTTTATTGTCATCTTCTGAAATCGGAGAAGCGTTCTGGGAGATTTTCTGTGTATGTTCTATAACCGTCTCAGCAGCCTTGCTGTGTTGTCTGTATCCATTATAAATGAATCCTATGCCTACTGCAGCAAGAATGGCAAAATTCTGAAGCAGATAGTAATGATACCGATTTTGAACCTCAACAAGCATGTGAAGAATGACCGCACCAACAAAAAACACGGCAAAAAGCTGTCCATTGTTATCCCTTTTGAACAGATAAATGACTCCTACCGCCGACAAAAATACCATCAGCAGATAATATACATTGTTCCATCTTGCCAACCTGTTAAATATCCTTTCATTATCCTGCGTAAGTAACCCCTGATTATTCATTGTTATGATATTTGTAGTAGTGGCATAATTATCATCCAACCAAGAGAGATAAAATTTCTTTGCCAACAATTCCAAGGTCCCCACAGGATTTGCTTTCACCGCTTCAATTGCCTTGGTAAGACATGCCTGATGTGCTGCATTTACCGATTTTGTATTTTTATAAGTTTCATATAAAAAACTCATAATATCTTCACTATACATGCCACTGCTTTCAGTATTGACTCCTACCAACAAGCTGTATCCTAAAGCGCCGGAATCCGCAATCTCATTTTGTATGGCATTTGAAATACCTGCGTTAATAAAAGGAGTACAAAGCATATACCCCATTATTATGATCAGTGCTCTTAGCCAGCCTTTTGATAAAAAAATCGTTCCTAAAGGTACATCATTAATATTTTTATATTGAAGCTTATGATTAATCGAAATCATGCATAAAATCAGTGCAATAAAGAATACCAGTGACATCGGCCGAACGGCAGAAGTCAAAGCAAGCAAAATTCCAATTAAAAAATGCAGAATAACCGGTATGGCACATTGAGAGTCTGAACCGTCATATTTTTTAACGGTATAAACAGACAACAGCGCTGAACCGTAAAGCATAAAAGTAAATACAGCCTCTGTACCGTTAATATTGCTGAAAATGATTTGGGAAGGCCAAAAACAGCTAATAATTAAAGCAGCCATTCCGGACAGCTTTCCTATTAATAATTTGCCTATGTAATAACAAATCAAAGCAGTCAGTACGGATACACATGCATTAAAATAAAGACATACTTCAGGAGCAGTGCCAAAGATACGCATTACCACCGACAATATATATGAGTATCCGAAGGTATTTGGAAAAAGCGCAATATACTCATTGTTGGCTTCAGTTGCCAGGGTACCTTTTACAAGCATTGTTGCAACATCATAATACAATTTATAATCGGATTCCAATTTTACCGGATATGTTCGTATAAAATATAATCTTAGCAATAGTCCTGTGATTAACACAAAAACTACCATGACCGCTTCAATCCATATGCCTGCCTTTTTCATTGGGGCAAAAATTCTTTGCACCCAAGGTCTGGTTATTATATAAGACAGTATTTGAATCAGCATCAAAACTCCAAAAAATCCAATAATCAGCAGCATTTGAGTTAAATAAGGATATGCTAAATCTTTTTGCAATTGAGTAACAGCAAGTATCATTATAAGCATAACTGCCGCCAAATAAAGAAACAGTGCAAAATATATAAACCAGTTTCTCTTAAAAGTCATAATATACTCCCTTTTCCTATTTATGCATTCTTGCTCTTATCAGAATAAGAACTGCTGCCATTAACAACATCACCATTGCCGCAGCTGCCGTAACAGTAAAAACAATGGACTGCTTGTTTGTTTTAACAAATTCCTTGATAGAAGGTTTATTTTTATGAGCACTGTCTATCAATTCAAAGCTTTTCATTTCCATATCGGCATCCAGCAGAACACAATCGCCGGTTAATTCCCAACGTTTCTTACTGGAGCTGAAAAAATTCAATGCCAGCTGCATGGTATCCTGACCGGTACAGCAGACGGCCAAAACGGCCCTTTCCTCTTCATATGGAGATTCCAGCAGCTGAATAGCTACTGTCTGCCTGGCATATTGATCTGCCAGCACCAGCCGTTTATTGCTTAAAAAAGCATCTCCGGCTTCATTGTATTGAAAATAAAGATTTTGGTTTAAAGAACGCAAAAAACGGTTATTTTTCGGTATTCCTGCTGTGATAATATGATAATCGGCATCATTTTCGCTGAATTCACTTGCTTTTATGACTTTTAAATCGCCGTAAGCATTCACATCCTCTCCATATAATGCAATAATTTTGCCAAGCAGATTAAGCTCAGTGCTGTCGGGTTCGTCACTGGTTACAATCATTACATCTGAAAAGATTCCGCTGTTTTGAAAAGGAAACGGAATATAATCAAAAGAAAGGTTGGTGTTTACCTGAGAAGGCAAATACAGTTGGGAATCTTCCGTAACATATGCCCATGGCATTTGATCCTGCCTCATACTGCAAAGCAAATCCCGTATCTCAAGGTCAAATGCAATCTTTATGCTTTTTGCAGTAGTCCCTACAACATCAACAGGCATAGTAAAAGTCAGTTCATCATTTCCGGCATTTTCTCCGGAAAGCTTTTTACTTGCTACCGGAATATTGCCCCAGTAAACAGTAATTAATGAACGGTTAAAATCCAGATTATCGCTATATCTGAACTTTAATGATATCTTTCCTGATGAGGATAGCACATAGTCATTTTTAAACGGCAAATAAAGAATTTGTTCCTGATGAAACGGGCCAATGAACATCATTCCCTGTCCGGCAATATCCTTTACCGTATAGTTCCCGTCCAGTATCTGATTGAATTTGTTCGCTTCATACCCAATCTGCGAGCTTCCTTCATAAACAAACGTAGTACTTACTTTTTCCTGAGACAATCGATTCTCATCCAATAACATATGTATGGCTTCCATAAGATTGCTTTCTTTATCCGATATTATTAAAAGCAAGGGATCGCCGTTACTGTCACTGGTAAGATGGATCCAAACACGGCTGGATAAATCCATTGCCCCTTCTCCGTTGCCTACGTTATTCATTCCCTCCTGCAGGTAAACCTTAAGATCTTCAGGAACATTTTCTGTTAGGGAAATGACAATCTTTTTACGTGCTTTTGAAGAAGAAGCTTCCCGATAGCGTCCTATGAATATATGATTTTCATCCTTCACCTCTGTGCTCATATTGGCCATCAAATACATAGCTGCAGCCAGTTCTCCGTTTGCAGCATAATCTGAAACGAGAATTGCAGTTCCTTCCCCGTTTGGATCAACGGTAGATATAAACGGATATGGGAAATAACTGATTTTATGCTCATTATTCATTAATTCATAACCCACACAAATAAAAGAGTTTTTATTGATACTAATCCAGTTTGCACCCGAAAACTCCTCAGAACAGCCTTCTGCACCAAATATTTTTACATAACCGGCAATATTAAAAACATTGTATCCTTCATTTAATGCATTTACAGGGATAGGAACATATACTACCTGACTTTGATTATTCTCGTATGAAACACGGCAGGAATAGACAGGTTTATTGTTCACAGAAAACGTTAAAGAAGCAGGTACACCCTCTGTAATGATTCTGCTGATATCATATTCAATTTGTGCATATACATATTTCACATTCCAATATTCCTGAACATAAAAATACAGCTGGGCTGTAGAAAAGATGCCTTTAAGTACGGAATTATTCTCAAATAAAAAATGATAATTATATGTTGTTTCGGGAACTACAGGCTTACTTTGATTAGGCAGTCCTGCAACAGCCGGATTTGAATTGATTATTTCGGCTATGGTATCATTTGGTTCGGCTGAAGCCGTAAAATAGTTGAATTGGAATGCTGAAAATAAAAATATAATACATAATATCGCTGTCAACCTTTTAAAATATTTTTTCATATCAACATACCTTCCTATTTGTTGTTAATTTCTACTGCTGCTTCAGCATAACGTACTGTTTTTTCCCACTTTGCTTCCCGTTTAAATAGTCGGTCGGATACCGACTGAATAATTGCATTTAAAACAACCAACACCCAAAGCTTGGAATATGTAAACAGCATAATGAGAATTAATATCGCAGACTGAAGACTGAATTCATTTTCCTCAATTGCCAAAGTAATTAAGACATTAAGAACAAATAGCAGGATTGCCATTCCCCACAGCAAAGAAGAAAATCCACTCAGGGATACATGTACATATCCTAATATACCTGATATAAATATAATATCGGAAAGAATTAACGAAGACAACATAAGTAGATATACTAATAAATAATAAAGAATATCAAGCCGCATTCGATTTGCTGATTTATCAAATATGTACTTAAAGTTTTTAAGAAGAACGTAAATATTTCCTTTTGCCCATCTGGTCCTCTGTTTAAACCATACCGGAAGTAAATGCGGCTCCTGTTCCCAGGTTACTGCCAAAGGCATCATTTTAATATAATATCCCATACGGTATATTCGGAAACTGATTTCCGTATCCTCCGACAAAGCTTTGGTATCCCAGCCTCCCATTTCTTCAATAATATTCCGTCTTATGGCAAAGTTCGTTCCCGGAATGGTACATAGCTTGAAGAAAAAAAACCTTCCTGCCTGATTCATACATTGGTAAGCAAGTGTTTCAATATTGACAAATCGAGAAAGAATACTGGCATTTCTGTTTCTGGTACGAAACTTCCCGATAACAGCCCCGATTTTATTATCTGACATTAAATTCTCCACAAGCAAACGCAGTGCTTCAGGTTCAGGTGTATTATCCGCATCATAAATAGCAATAACGCTGCCTCTTGCAACTGAAAAGCCTATATTCAATGCATTTGATTTGCCTTTTCCTCCTGCTACACTGTCCGTATTGACAACAATGATATACCGGTCAGGGTTGTTTTCCTGGATTTTTTTTAAAACCTCCGCCGTATTATCACTGGAATTATCATTGATTACTATAATTTCATACTTATCCTTTGGATAATCAAATTTCAAAAGTGCAGACACAGTCCTCCCAATGACAACACTTTCATTATGAGCCGGCACCATAATTGATACCATGGGATATTCCTCCAGAGGAATATGTCCGTCTGTTTTACTGACACGTAAGTAATACAGAAAGCCACCAATTGACAAAATAATGTTAATAATCAAAAGAAGCCATATAGAATAAATGGAATAAAGAGAAATCATGTCTGCCCATACCATCTCTTCACCTTCTTTTACTTGAAATAAGAAACCGTCTCTTGTTAACATGTCTTGCTTTTATAATAAAAGCAAGAAAAGTTGTTGACGAAAGTATAACAACAATAATCAACACTTTGTTCAGACTTCTAAGGTCTTTGGCAATCCAGTGAAAAACATCATTTTTATAATTAAAATCTTCCTCATACTCAAAAGGTTCATATTTCAGCGAAACCCTGTTATTATTATAGTACAACTGTCCCTGGTCCGTATTTAGGTATATGTTATTGCCATAAACCACATTGTATGTATTCCAAAGGCTTTTAATGGAGATTCTTGATTGTATGCAGGCATGAATCTGTTCTTTTACTTTTTCCATACCATCATATATATCAATGTAAACAGCAGTAAGATGTGTCTTTACCTGGTTATTTCCATGTCGGCCCAAACAAATTGCAGGACCTATTATTTGATGGCCGTTTTTATAGATATAATTAAAGCGTTCATCTAAATTAATAGAAATATCATCATTGTCTTTGTAAAAAAAGACGGTGGAGTACCATTTTAAAATTTCTCTTTGAGCTTCTATAAACATATAGCTGTCCGGAACCTGAATCCCTAAGGGGTATACTCCATAGCTTATATATGCCTCTTTCGCCATGGAAAGATACTTTTTGAGCAACTCCGTATTTTCTCCATACTGCTGAATAATCGGAGCATGCAGGATAATGGCACCGCCGTTTGCCTGAGCATACCTCAGCACTTCGCAAAACCTCTTCATAGCAGGATATTCCGTATTTTGATAGATCGGCATAACGGATATTACAAAAGGCAGTTGATAATGAATGAGATAATCTACTATCTCCATAAGCTTCTGAGGTTCAACAAACGGATATACCTCATCAAGCACAATATATTGTGCATAAGAATGCGGTTCACCGTTATACGGCCACAACCACCGGGCAACTTCTTTGGTAAATAACGCTTGCATGGAAGGCTCAGACAAATCCGAAATCGGTGTATATAAGAAATTGCCGACTCTCATATACAAACTGCTTTTCTGTCCGTCAACGTCCAATTCTCCCGTTGTATAAGAAAAATAGCCGTTTAGCAATACGCAGTCTTTTAATTTCAGTAATGAAGTAAAAGGTTCTTCGGCATACAATGAATTCTTTACGGTAGCGATTGAATCAGAAATCCAATGATATTCCACCATATATCCCTTTTGAGAAGTATAAGCCTCCGCACAATTACCGCCAAGCATCATCACTGCCTTTTCTGCATTTACTAAACTCTGCACAAAATAATCCGGTACATTTCTTAAATCATAACAAATGATGAAATCATAATCCCTCAAAACAGGAATACATTCGTCAACTGACGCAAACACCACACTGTGCTGCAGATAGGTTAATATCTTTACCATCGTTTGCACTCCTGATATTTCTTCCTGGTTAGGATTATTATTGAAAATAATCAATATCTCCGCATCTTCCCAGCTGTTTTCACTTTTAACAGCACTTTTGGGAATGACATTTAAAAACACAAGAATTGCAAGTATGAACAATACCATAAATTTTTTTTTATACATCATACTGCAGCTCGCTTTCCACTGACTGCTTGTATCGGATAACATCACGTCCGAATTTTTCCTCGCTATACTGGATATAAGCAAACTGAAAGTCCAGCCTGATAACCCGATTTTCTAAAATACCATTCATTGTGTCTTTTGATGTAAGAATGCTTTTGATTCGTCTTTTGACAACCTCTGCCCCTTCTTCATCCGAAATAAGAATGATTGCCAGTGAACCTCCCTCATCGATTGCATATACCTTGTCTTCAATCCTTAGAGTATCCTGGACTAAAACTGCAATTCTTTGTCTTAAAACATCAAAATTCCTTTTACCCAATATTTTACGCAGCTCTGTTCCATATCTCAATGAAATAATCATTAACGTAATATTGGATTTTTTTCTTAAGGCCAGTGCAATCTGACATTGTAAATCCAAATAAAGGCTTTTTAGATTATACAAGCCCGTTAACGGGTCAATCATTACCAGTTCATCGACTTGCTGTTTCAATATTTCATTTTCAATCTCTGCTTTAATGCTTGTATTCACAAACAATATAGCAGCACCTACTGCTACAAAGGGATAAAACAACCATACATAATTCATGCTTTTTATCTGAACCCCCTTTGTATAGTAAAGAAAAAGTTGATGCACTGTATAAACAATTATTTGCATACCTGCAGTGACCACACTTGGTATAATAAACCTGTATGCGGCAAACATAACGGCAGAAAATGATATCAGCAGCATTACAATATTCTCCAATAGTAGTTCGGATGGTGAGTTAGCTACAAACACGGCACCGAAAAAAATGCTTCCCAGTAAAGCCAATATTCCTAAATCATGCTGTAAATATCCGGTTTTTTTATTGTTTGATACCTTTTTACTCATTTCACTGCGTCCCTCCCATCCTGAAAAATGCTCAAATCTCTAATTGCTTCAACCATAATAAAATAAAAAATGATATCAATACCTGCACCAAGCAAAAAAGCATGTTGTGTTATTTCAGCATCACCACTCATGATAATCGAAATAATTGCCTGTGATATACCTATACCTGCAATGAGAAGAATCATGTCGAGCATATGCTGTTTTATCTTTTCATCATTACTTCCCGAATTCAACCTTTTTTTCCTGCTGTAAAAAGCAAATGCCAATGCCAGAAGCACAATCAAAAAACCTATGGTTTTAGGCATGTATTTTTCTTTAAAAAAGCTCCATCCGGACCAAAAAATGCTTTGTGCCATTGCAGGCATTCCTGCACTTTTTTCATAATTGCTGCAAAAGCTTCTGCGCAAATTGATTGTACCTTTTACCGCTATATCCATCATTTTAATGAAAGCTACGGGATGCTTGAAGTAGTATAACGCTATGTCAAAGTAAGTATATTTGTTATAAAATCCATCATATAACTGCCTGCTTCCGGCAATAACAAACGGGTAAGGATCATAGGCAGATGTTTTGGCCAGCACCGCATAAGAACTGTCTATACCAAATTCATTCAGTGCTTTTTCCGGGTTTGATGCCTGAAATAATACTCCTCTGGTCATTGCATGGTGTTTACTTGAAATGCTAAAATCTGATTCTAAAGTAAACAAGGACACCACCCCGGCAACACTTAAAACAATTGTTATAAGGATACAACACCCTTTCCAGATAAAATTTTTATTTAAAAATGCTGCCTTCAGACAGAACCCTGCCAATAAAAAGCCTATGATTCCACATTGCTGACGAGATGTACAAAGAATCACACCAAATATTCCAAACATTATCAAGCTTAAAAAACTGCCGCTGTTTTTGGTAAAATTACAAATCCAGCCCGTCACATAAAAAAGACAAATGGCCCAAAGAGCTTCAGGATACAGAGAATTAAAATATGTTAAATAAGATATATCTGCAAATATAAATAATGCAGCTATTGCTACCAGAATTGCCTCCGAAAAGTACAACATACGCATACAAGCATGTTTGACTATTAAATACACGGCCGGAATATAAAGAATTCCATATATCAGTGCAAGGAAACGTACATCAAAATACAGATCATTTGTAATAGTTTTATCAATGAATTTAGCAATATTAATAAACAAATTTTGGGAATTTTCAAGATAGCTGCCTTTCGATGAAATGCTTCCGACCATATACTTTTTAACAAAATAATTATTATATGGATTCTTTTCTTCGTGGGTTAAACCTGCCCGATTCATAACTCCATATAATGATCCGTCATCTGCAACTCCAAGATAAGGTGGTATGAATAACATAACAATTAATATTAAACATACAGCCAATGCCGTAAAAAAAGCAACTCTTTTGGGAGTATACCATGACTGCATTTTATAATTTAACAGTTCTCGTTCATTGGTAATCCATCTGAAAAATAACAACAGCTTGTTTAATAGTGCTACAAACCGGACTTTCCAGTTTCTCTTACCCTTCATAAGCCCCCCAAAATCCAACAGTTAAATATTGTAGTATTTTTCAATTATTATAACATACCTTTCGACAAATTACATCTTTTTTGATAAACAAAAAGTATACTGAAATCAGTATACTTTTTACCCAGGGAATTCCTTCCCTCAATATTCACTTATAATCCTCAAAGCCCGGGGATTACTTGTGACTTGCATAGCAGGCGCTGCAATATATGGGCCTGTCGTTTCTTGGTTTAAAAGGAACTTTTGCTTCCTGTCCGCATTCAGCGCATACTGTAACATACATTTCTCTTGACTGCTTCAAACTGTTTTTTCTGGCAATCCTGCACTCTTTACAGCGGGACGGTTCATTCTGAAAGCCCTTTTCAGCGTAAAACTCTTGTTCGCCTGCTGTGAACACAAATTCATGCCCACAATCCTTACATACTAAAGTCTTGTCCTCATACATAGAAAATCCCCTCACTTTGAAATACTTAATTGCCCGGGTTGTACCTGTCTTGCTCATCTGTTAATAACAACAGTGCTCTTACAAAGCTACCTAGGCTTATATTAATAAAATGCTGCTGCATTTTATTAGTCCTATTATACATATTTTTGGAGCGGGTAACGGGAATCGAACCCGCACAGCCAGCTTGGGAAGCTGGAACTCTACCATTGAGCTATACCCGCAGTAGTTTGGAATTTACGTATTATTGGATTTTGCTTCTTCCAGATATTTTTCAAGCTTTCTTTTAACGCGCTGCAAAGCATTATCAATGGACTTGACATGTTTCCTCAGCTCTTCGGCTATTTCCTGATAAGACTTGCCTTCCAAATAATACGACAAAACTTCCAATTCTAATTCACTGAGAATCTCACTCATCTTTAATTCTATTCCGTCAAATTCTTCTTTATTAATGATGATTTCTTCCGGGTCATATATCTTTTCTTCACGCAAAACATCCATTAATGTCCTGTCCGATTCTTCATCAAAAATAGGTCTGTTGAGGGAAATATAAGAATTCAGAGGAATATGCTTTTGACGGGTTGCAGTCTTTATTGCAGTTATAATTTGTCTGGTAATGCATAATTCTGCAAATGCTCTGAATGATGACAGCTTGTCCTCTCTGTAATCGCGAATGGCCTTATACAACCCAATCATACCTTCCTGGACGATATCCTCCCGATCTGCACCGATTAAGAAGTATGTACGAGCCTTTGCGCGAACAAAATTCTTATATTTGTCAATAATATATTCAAGGGCTTTATCATTACCTTTTCTTGCATATTCAACTATTTCTTCATCTAGCATAGTACTGTAAGAGGTTGAAGTATTAAGACTGGTCTGTGACATTGAGAACGCCCCCTATCTATTGTAATGATGCCCTTAATATAGTGTACAGTTATACTCAATTTATTTTATTATAGAATAAATATAACGAATATGTCAAGCAAAATAATAATTTATTGCCTTTCCACTGCCTGAATGCTAACTATCCATTCTCTGTTTAAATACTTCATACATGACGACAGCAGCAGCTACAGAAGCATTCAACGAGCTTATTTCGCCCTTCATGGGAATCCTGACCAGAAAATCACACTTTTCTTTCACCAGCCTGCTTATTCCTTCCCCCTCACTTCCGATAACCAGACCTATAGAGCCTTTTAAATCAGCATGATATAAATCCTGCTCCCCATTCATGTCAACACCTGCAATCCATATCCCTCTTTCCTTAAGCTTGTCAATGGTCTGGGACAAATTGGTCACTTTTGCAACCGGCATATATTCAATTGCACCGGCAGAGGCTTTGGCAACAGCTGCCGTAAGCCCTACCGTTCTTCTTTTAGGTATAATAATACCATGTACTCCCGCAGCATTCGCCGTTCTTATTATGGAACCAAGATTGTGAGGATCGGTTATTTCATCAATAAGTATAATAAATGGAGGTTCTCCCTTTTCTTTTGCCCTTTCAAGTATATCTTCAATTTCCACATATTTATGCATTGCAACAAAAGCGATCACTCCCTGATGCGCCCTGGTAGAAGAAAGTGCATCAAGCTTTTGCTTTTCTACTTCCTGTACCACTATTCCTTTTTCTTTTGCCAATGAAATAATTCTGACAATGGAACCTTCCCGCTCTCCTTTTTGTACCAGTATCTTGTCTATTTCTCGTCCTGCCTTTATGGCTTCCATAACAGGGTTTCTACCCTCCAGACGGTCTTCCATATGGTCCGCATAGTTTTCTGCAGCATATTTTTCTTTTTTAATTGGGTCACCTAAAAAATCTCTTTGCTTTCTATTCAATTGCTTATCTTTTTTTTGTTTGGTCATGCGTTTATTCTCCTTCTTTATGTGAAACGGAACGGCAGCTTTGTGCCGTTCCACTTTGATTTTATTATTGTCTTCTGATGAATAGCTTTCCTATCTCTACAAATAACATCGGCGCTAGTGACAGGCAAATAACTGTCAGCCATTGAATACCATTTAGCATACATACTTTAAAAATGTTGTTTAATGCAGGTATTATAAGTACAACAAACTGCATCAGGAAAGATATACCAAACGCCAAAAGCATCATTCTGTTTGAAAAAAGCCCAACCTTGAATACAGAGCCGGTAGACCTTACATTAAAGGCATGCACCAGCTGTGAAAAAGCCAGTGTCGCAAATGCCATTGTCTGCCCAACCATAATACTCTGTTCATAGGTAAGTCCTTCTGATAAAAACTGCCTTCCAATTGCAAACGAAGTCAGTGTCAGCAATCCTATCATCAATCCCTGAATACCTATAACAGCAGCCAATCCGTCGGCAAAAATACTCTTTCCGGCATCCCGCGGAGGCCGTTTCATAATGTCCTTATCCACAGGCTCTACACCCAGTGCTAATGCCGGCAAACTGTCTGTAACAAGGTTAATCCATAATATTTGTATAGGAAGAAGCGGTGAATCCCAGTTCAGCAGCATTGCAAAAAACAGAGTGATAATTTCTCCAATATTGCACGACAATAAAAACTGGATGGATTTTCGTATATTATCGAAAATTCCTCTGCCTTCCTGAACGGCTGCGACAATGGTTGCAAAATTATCATCGGTCAAAACCATATGGGCCGCACCCTTTGCCACATCCGTACCGGTTATGCCCATTGCACAGCCAATATTTGCACTTTTCAGCGCAGGTGCATCATTGACTCCGTCGCCGGTCATGGCAACAATCTGTCCCTTGCTCTGCCAAGCCTTGACAATCCTTACTTTATGCTCCGGAGACACTCTTGCATAAACAGCATATTTATCAACATCTCTGTTAAGAGTTTCCTGATCCATCTTATCCAGTTCAGAGCCGGTTATTGCTTCTGATTCATCTTTCAATATTCCTAATTTTTCAGCAATGGCTACAGCAGTAGCTTTATGGTCACCTGTAATCATAACAGGCTTAATGCCGGCTTCTTTACATAATCTTACCGCTTCCTTTGCTTCTTCTCTCGGAGGGTCTATCATTCCTATGAGACCTACGAAAACAAGGTCTTTTTCAACCGTCTCACTGGTTATCTCTTCAGGTATTGTACCTAAATCTTTAAATGCAACACCCAAAACCCTTAAGGCTTTCTTCGCCATATTTCCATTATGATTTTCTATGTTTTTGATCTGATCTTCATCCATAGGAACGGTTTCTTCTCCGTCAAATACCTTCATGCACCGGCTCAAAAGCACATCAGGCGCTCCCTTGGTAATAACCCTGTAACCTCCGTCAACCTTATGAATGGTTGTCATAAGCTTTCTGTCTGAATCGAAAGGAATTTCTCCTACACGGGGCATCCGGGTTTCCAAATCATGTTTTATTCTATTCTGCTTTGCAGCAGCAATTACCAAGGCAGTTTCCGTAGGGTCTCCTGCTGCCTCCCATTCTCCGTCTATCTTTTCCAGTCTTGAGTCATTGCATAAAGCCGACATTTCAAGGATTGTTTGAACCAACGTCTGATCTTCCGTATTGACCGAGCCATTTAACTCCCAGGACTGCTTTGCACTTGACAGCTCAACAACCGTCATTTTATTTTGTGTTAATGTTCCGGTTTTATCCGAACATATAACCGATGCACTTCCTAAGGTTTCTACTGCCGGCAGTTTTCTGATGATGGCATTCTTTTTTACCATTCGCTGGACACCCATAGCCAGCACAATTGTAACAATGGCAGGCAAACCTTCCGGTATGGCAGCAACTGCAAGGCTGACAGAAGTCAGAAACATTTCAAAAGCATCTCTCTTTTGCAAAAGACCAATGCCAAAAATAACTGCACAGATTGCCAGTGCAGCAATGCCTAAAAACTTTCCGATTTCAGCCAGCTTTTGCTGCAGCGGCGTGGCGGCCTCTTCGCCTTCCAAAATCATCCCGGCAATCTTACCCACTTCTGTGTTCATTCCGGTTGCAACAACAATAGCACTGCCCCTGCCGTAAGTAATTACACTGCCGGAAGCAACCATATTTTTTCTGTCACCCAAGGGAATCTCTTCTTCCGGTATCAGTTCGGCACTTTTATCTACCGGTACCGATTCTCCGGTTAATGCAGACTCTTCCACCTTCAGATTAACAGCTTCAATCAATCTGGCATCAGCAGGAACAAAATCGCCTGCTTCAAGAAAAATAATATCTCCGGGGACCAGCTCTCTTGCAGGCACGACGGTTACTCTTGCATTTCTGCGAACCTTGGCATTGGGTGCAGACAGTTTTTTCAGTGCCTCAAGAGATTTTTCCGCCTTGCTTTCCTGCACAACACCCAGTACAGCATTTAATACTACTATGGCCATTATAATAATGGCATCCATTCTTTCACCCAGGGCAAAGGATATGATAGCTGCAATTATGAGGATAATAACCATGAAATCCGAAAACTGCTCAAGAAGCATCCCCACAATGCTTTTTTTCTTTTGTTCCTTTATTTCATTATAACCGTATTTTTTGAGCTTTTCTTCCACCTTGCTTTCATTCAGACCCTGATTAATATCAGAATCCAACTCCTCAACAATATGCTTGATATCCACATTATGCCAATACTTATGCCCCATCCATGCTGTTCCTTTCTTTTTTATATTTTTCTATATTTTATCTCCTTCTTCCAAAAAACATTCACCTTTTATATCCATACATCTATTCCTCATCTACACGAATAATACTGTATATGGAATTTACACAGTTCATATGATTAATATGCTCCAATGCCGATTGTAATTCCTTCTCTTTTCTTACCGGAGTAATAAATGCAACTTCATCTGCAGCAGCAGGACTTTCAATGGAGATAAAATTACAGCTGCCGAATAATTTATTTACTTCATTTATAACCGAAGCCTTTTCACTTGTCTTTACTCTTACAAAATAACTTGTCTCCGCTTCGGCATGGTCTAATATGAATTCATCATCCGTCTTGACCCAAATAAACCTGTTGTTTCTGTCAATATTTCTGACAATATCAATGATATCTGCTACTACCGCACTTGCCGTAGGAAGCTTCCCTGCGCCTCTTCCATAAAACATCACATCGCCGATGGCATCCCCTTTAACCAGTATCCCGTTAAAAACATCCTCTACTCCTGCCAAAGGATGATCTTTGGAAATCATCACCGGACTTACACGGGCATATACCTTATCTCCGATTTTTTTGCTGATGCCCAGCAGCTTTATAACCTTGCCAATCTTCTTGGCATATTCTACATCCTCCAGCTTTATCTTTGTAATACCTTCTGTATAAAGCTTGCTGTAATCCACTTGCTTTCCAAATACCAGCGACGACAGTATGGCAATTTTTCTGCATGCATCGTGGCCTTCAATATCGGCTGCAGGATTTCTCTCTGCATACCCTTTTGCCTGTGCATCCTTCAATGCATCTTCAAAGCTCTGCCCTTCTTTAATCATTTGTGTAAGAATATAATTGGTAGTACCATTTAAAATGCCTACAATCTCTGTTATTTCATTTGCAGCAAGACATTGATTCAGCGGTCTGATAATTGGTATCCCTCCGCCCACACTTGCTTCAAAAAGATAATTAATATTCTTTTCCTTTGCTATGGCAAGAAGTTCCGCACCGTATGCCGCAACCAATTCCTTGTTGGAGGTTACCACGTGCTTTCCTGACATCAGTGCCCGCTTTGTATATGTGTACGCAGGCTCAATGCCTCCCATTACTTCAACAACGATGCTAATTTCATCATCATTTAAAATATCATCTGCATTCTTAGTCAACAAATGCCTCTCGGGACTATCCGGGAAATCCCTTAAGTCAAGAATGTATTTAATATCAATTGACCGCCCTGTTTTTCGGCTTATGCTTTGGGCATTTTTCCTGATTACTTCAACAACTCCGGAACCTACGGTTCCAAATCCCATAATTCCTATTTTAACCATAACTTCTTCCTCCTATAAATGACACTCACCACTCATAATGCATGTTCACGGTTTTATTACTCCCGTGCAAGTATTTCAATCTTCCTGACTCCTTCAATCTTCTCCATTTTTTTTATTAATGTTTCAATATCCCCTTCCATATTTCCTGTTTGAAGGGATATGGTAATATTCGCTACACCATTAATAGGAATATTCTGATTAATGGTTAGAATATTTGCCCTGGTTTTTGCTATAACATTAAGTATATTTGACAGTATTCCCGATACATCCTCAAGGATAAAAAATAATGTTATAATCTTGCCTTTAGACGCTTCGAAAAACGGAAAGATATAATCCTTGTATTTATAATAGGTGCTTCTGCTTATCCCTACCTGTTTTACTGCATCATTTATTTTCTTGATCTTTCCGGTTTGCAGCAATCTTTTCACTCTTACTACTTTTTCAAAAATCTCAGGAAGTACTGAAGAATCAACTAAATAATAGGCTGGTTCTTTATTCATCTTTCCTCACTGTCCTTGTGTGACATACAAATGTTTTTTACATGTAGAAATACTAACACAATCTATGCACCCCTTCAATAATTGCCACGCCTCATTTATTGAAATTACATCGGCCCTGCTCCTGTTATCTTCATTTATTTTGATATTGCTCTTTATATTAATGCTTAAATTCATGTAATAATTTGCTTTTTTATGGAAATAATACTTGATAGTATTTCCTATGATTACTTTTTGAGGTGATTTTAATGGATTCAACACAATATAGTTTTGCAGATTTTTACGATATTCCGGGAATGGATATTAAAAAAAGAGCCGCTTATTTTTATGAGTATTTTTCAGATATAAAAGACAAGCATCACAACTTATACCGCCGAATTTCATTAAGCGGTTCGGCTCCTGTAATGAGAATAGTGGATCCCTATACCGGCAAAGAACGGGAAATGATTTATATGGCATCCAATGATTATTTGAACTTGACCAGACACCCGAAAACCATCGAAGCAGGAAGAAAGGCTCTGGAAAAATACGGTACAGGTGCCGGAAGCGTCCCCCTGCTTGGCGGCACTCTTGATATCCATGTTAAGCTTGAAAAAAGAATCGCACAGTTTAAGGGCTGCGAGGAAGCCATTGTATATACAAACGGATTTGGCTCCAACTGTGGAACCATTGCCGCTTTACTGCACAAAAACGATGTTGCAATCCTGGATATGCTGGTTCATGCCAGCATTATTGACGGATGCAAAAATACAAATATAGAATTCTTCCGACATAATAATATGGACTCTTTGGAAAAGGTGCTTATAAAATGCAAAAATAAATATACCACTAAGCTTGTTATCGTAGACGGTGTTTATTCCATGGACGGTGATATATCAAAACTTGACCGGATTGTTGAGCTTGCCCATCACTACGGTGCTTATGTAATGGTCGACGAAGCTCATGCTACAGGAGTAATAGGCCAGAACGGGAGAGGCACCCCGGAGTATTTTAATATAGAAGGAAAAGTGGATATTGTGGCAGGTACATTCAGCAAGGCACTGGGTGTTGTAGGAGGATTTGTCGCCTCCGGTAAAGAATTAATAGAATATCTGCGGTATTATTCCAGAACTTATATGTTTTCAACGGCTCAAACGCCCCAAACGGCAGCTTCGCTTATTGAAGCAATAAACGTTATTGAAAATGAGCCGGAGTTAAGACAGCAACTATGGAATAATATCCACTACTTCAGAAATAATTTACTGGAAATGGGATTTAATATCGGCAACAGTGAAACAGCCATTTTCCCCATTATTATAGGAAATGATTTTAAAGTGCGCGAAATATGCAGGGAGCTGCATGAAGCAGGTATATATGTTAATCCCGTGCAATACCCTGCGGTATCGAGAAAATTATCACGCATCCGTATGAGTATTATGTGCAATCATACCCATCAGCAACTGGACAGGGTTCTTGATGTCCTCCAGCACCTGGGTAAAAAATACAAAATAACAAAGCAGCAGGAAAACAATAATATAGAAATCGCTTAAGTATAATAAAAGGTTTGATTTTTGCATACCTTTTCTGCTATAATATATTTGTTCTTGTATAGTAAACTTTTGTTCTCTTACAATGTACAAAACAATACTTATTATAGCAGGGAGAGTATTTGTTATGAAATATATAGTTATTTTAGGCGACGGAATGGCAGATTATCCTATTGAACAATTGGGCAACAAGACACCGTTACAATACGCACACACTCCCATGATGGATTACCTGGCACAGCACGGTGAAATCGGATTGGTAAAGACAGTACCGGAGGGCATTGCTCCCGGAAGTGATGTAGCTAACCTGTCGGTAATGGGATACGACCCGTATAAATACTATTCCGGACGCTCACCGTTAGAAGCAGCCAGTATAGGAATAGAACTGGCCGATACGGATATTACTTTTCGATGTAATCTGGTAACGCTTTCCGATGATGAGCCTTATGCATATAAAACAATGATCGATTACAGTTCTGATGAAATATCAACCGAGGAAGCAAGAATCCTTATAGAGGACGTTAATAAATATCTGCGTACCGATAGTATTACTTTTTATCCGGGCATCAGCTATCGTCACCTGATGGTATGGAATAACGGTCCTTATGATTTTTCACTTACTCCTCCTCATGATATTTTAGAGAAAAAAATTACCGACTATCTGCCTGCCGGTCCGAATGGCAACATCATATTAGATATGATGCAGCGCAGTTATGACTTTTTAAAAGCTCATCCCATTAATCTTAACCGTATGGAAAACGGTCTGAGACCGGCAAATTCCATTTGGATTTGGGGTGAAGGCAAAAAGCCTGCTCTATCAAGCTTTTATGACAAATATCATCTGAAAGGATCGGTTATATCCGCAGTTGACCTTATAAAAGGCATAGGAATTTGTGCAGGCTTGAAATCCATAGATGTTGTCGGAGCCACCGGAAATATTCATACCAACTTTATTGGCAAGGCCGAAGCTGCTCTGCAGGAATTAAAGAACGGCCAGGATTTTGTATATGTACATGTTGAAGCTCCCGATGAATCCGGACACCGCTATGAAATTGACAATAAGGTAAAGTCCATTGAATTCATTGATGAAAAAATTATAAAAACCCTTAAAAATGAACTGGACAGCATGAATGAAGATTATTCCATTATGGTCTTACCGGACCATCCTACTCCTTTGAAGCTTCGGACACATACCTCGGAACCGGTACCATTCCTTATATATAGAAGCAACAGAATAAACGAAAATACCGTACAATCCTATGATGAGTTTACTGCCAAAGAATCCGGTTTATTTTTTAGTGAAGGTTATAAGTTAATGGACTATTTCTTGGAGCGATAACTTTAAAGGACGGTCATTCAAAAGGCCGTCCTTCTTCTGTCAACATACTATTATATTATTGCACATGGCATCTATTTATTATATAATTTTAATACAAAGGTTTATTTTATACCTTAAGGAGTCAGGTATATGGTTCATTTTTCAAAAAATCAAATCAATCATTTAATAGTAATATTAATTGTAATTGCAGCTGCCGTATTGCTGTATTTTTTTCTACCTACCATACTAAAATGGTTCTTGCCTTTTATATTGGCATATATTATCTCCTACATTACCAATCCTATTGTTACATTCATGGAAAAAAAGCTTAGAATCCCTCGCAAAATTGCAAGTGCCATAACCGTTATATTCACTTTGTTGATAATAGGTTCCGTAATAACAGTAATATTATACAGAATCATATATGAAATTCGTGAGCTTGCTAATCAGCTTCCTCAATTTATCGAAACACTTCCTGACCGTTGGAATACTTTATTTAACAAGGGGATGAGGATATATGTCAACCTTCCTCCTGAAATCTCACAATTTGTTGATACAGTTATAGAGGCAGTTTCAGATACCCTTTTTAACGATTTACCGGCAAAGATACCTTCCATGCTGAAACCATTTACAGGCTCTACCTTCAGCTTCGCCCGAAACTTTGCATCGGCACTGCCTTCTATATTGATTTTTATTATTGTTTTATTTATGTCAACTTATTTTATCAGCAGCGATAAGGATAAAATAGGCAGCTTTTTACGCAAACAGTTTCCGGTTAAATGGATAAACAGAGCCATAAGCATTAAGAACGACCTGATTTTTGCCTTGCTTGGCTATATAAAAGCCCAGCTAATCCTTATGATCATTACTTTTGTGGAAGTATTCATAGGTTTTATCATTATGGGGGTTGATTATGCTTTCTTACTGAGCTTGTTAATCAGTGTTATTGATGCTCTTCCGATTTTAGGAACAGGAACGGTACTGATACCTTGGGCAATTTTTTCATTAATAACAGGCAATATGCCTCGTGCCCTTTCACTAATTATTTTATACGGAATCGTACTGCTTGTCAGGCAGCTTTTGGAGCCCAAGATTATCGGCAAACAAATAGGTTTGTATCCCCTTGTTACTTTAATGTCCATGTATATAGGTCTCCAGATGTTCGGGTTCATAGGCATGATTCTTGGCCCGATTGTAATATTGATTGTGAAAAATCTGCAAAAGGCAGGTCTGATTCGGATATGGAAAGACTGAATAAAGCTATATTCCTTTTTTCACCGCACCAACTACTCTCTCAATACCTGCCAGGTCCTTGATTATTTCAATATTTTTATATTGCTGTGTTTCTTCTATTAGACTGCTTACCTGCCTGCTTTGGTCGTGGCCGACTTCAAAGGCAAGTAGGCCGTTGTCCTTCAAATACTCATGCGCCGCACGAATAATCATTCTGTAAAATCTCAGCCCGTCTGCTCCACCGTCCAGCGCCAGTCTGGGCTCATAATCCTTTACTTCTCTTTGCAGTTGTTCAATGACTTCCGGCCTTATATAAGGCGGATTGGATACAATAACGTCCAATGAATTTCCGGCAACGGTACCCGGGAATCCCTGCAGAATATCGTGCTGAATAAACCTGATACGACTTTCCACACCATTGGCTTTTGCGTTTTCTTTTGCTATATCGATTGCATTCTGTGATATATCCACTGCTGTCACATTGCTTTTTAAATAGTATGCAAGACTTACTGCTATACAGCCGGAACCTGTCCCAATATCCATAATACTCATTTCATTCTCAGCATTTCCATACCTGTCAATAATATATTCCACCAGTGTTTCCGTATCATTTCTTGGAATAAGAACGTCTTTTGTCACCTTGAAGGTCAGTGACATAAATTCCTTTTCTCCTATGATATACTGGACAGGCATGCCCTCCGCCCTTTTTTCAATTAGCTGCATATATTCATTCACCATGTCTTTATCAATATCCTGCAAACCATGGATTGTAAGGTACAGCTTGTCAACCTTTAAAAGGTGGCATAAAATTAATTGGGCGTCGAGAACAGCATTGTTCTCTACGCCCTTATTTTTTAAATATTGCACTGCTTGAACAAGTAACTCCTTGATTTTCATACTGATTACCACTTATCGTCCTCTCTGTTTCCGGTAATAACATTTTTTAAGGCTTCAATAGCAACCTCTATCTGGCTGTCATCCGGCTCACGTGTTGTAAACTTTTGGAGCAACATTCCCGGCATTCTCAAAGCACATACAACAGGATTCTCACTTCTTCCTGCAAATTTAAGCAGTTCATAGGATATTCCCGCAACTAAAGGCAGTAATAACAGCCTTGATACCAGTCTTGTCCATACATTGCTCCATGAAACAAATGAAAAAACGATAATACTGACTATCATAACAATCAGCAAAAAGCTTGTTCCACATCTGGGATGCAAGCGTGAGTATTTTTTTACGTTTTCTACTGTCAACTCTTCATTATTTTCATAACAATGAATGGTTTTATGCTCTGCTCCATGATACTCAAAAACCCTCTGTATATCTTTCATTTTAGAAATCAAAATAATATAAGCCAAAAATATTGTAATTCTTACTACACCCTCAGCAATATTAGCAATTACACGACTTTGGGTAAAGTTCTTTATAAAGCCAACAATTACAGTAGGCAGAAGCATAAATAAGCCGACTGAAAAAATGATGGCAATAAAAACTGAAAAATAAATTAAAGCATCCTGAAGCTTATCTCCAAAAAGTTTTTCCAAAAACATATCAAATTTTGACGGCTGCTCATCCGCTTCTCCCTCAATATCATAGAATTCAGCCGAAAACATTAATGATTGAACACCTACAACCATGGATTCAAAAAAATTAATTACTCCGCGCAAAATTGGCAGCTTTAAAATTTTATATTTCAATGACAACGAATTTACAGGTTTTTTATCAACGGTTATGGTTCCCTCCGGCGTTCTGACAGCAATTGCAATATCTTTAGGACCGCGCATCATTACCCCTTCGATGACGGCTTGCCCACCAATGCTGGTTAAATGCTTCTTTTTCTCTTTTTCCATTTGAGTACTCCCTTTCAATAGTATATTCTTATTATAAAGCATATTTTTATATAAAACAAGAAGCATATAAAAGTGCTAATACCATATATTTTACTTATTATATTTTTATTACTTCTTTAACATATATTGTCTGATTTTCGAACATTATCCTCTGATTTTTAAATATACATTTTATTACTATAATGTTATATTTTATACATGAATAACTGGCGCGCATGGTTATTCCTGTATATCAACTTTAAAGTGTTATGATGCAGCTAACCTTTTGTAGGATGTAACCAATAGGTGTGTTTGTGTTTTATTAAAAAGGAGTGGTATTATGTTTAAAAAGATAGTATTATCAATCACAATAGCTGCCTTATTATGCAGCAGTATATTTACCTTTGGGTTAGCTCATAACCATGATCATGAAATTGCCGGCAACAACGATAAAACTCTCGAATATATTAAAATTTCAGCAAAAAAATATAATATTGATACCGAAGGCAAGTCAAAAAATGAGATTCTTCTTGAGTTGTATGAAAAACAAGCGGACAAGCGTAAAAAGCTTGCTGAAAGCCTAAATATCAAAACAGACGGCTTATCTGATGAGCAAATATCAGAAGAATTATTGAAAATGCATGATGTTAAAAACAAACCAAATGTTAAAGTACAAACCGCCGAAGAAAATGAACAAATCATTAATAATGCAGCAAAGAAATATGAAATAGATATAAAAAATAAGAAAAGAGAGGAAATCGTTAAAGAATTATTTGAAAAGCAGCAGAATAAGCGTAAAAAGCTTGCTGAGAAACTAAGCATTACTATTGACGGCTTAAGTGATGAAGAAATTGCTAATGCTCTTGTCAAGCAAGCCGAATCATCACAAAATGCCGTACCGTCTGCAAGCTCTGAAGATGTATCTGTTGCTTCTGTTCAATTAAACAATACAACAGGTTGGTATGAATATTACTATCTTATGAATTATAGTCATGAAATATATTATTACGATCCAAACGATCCTGTGGATCCATATACTATAGTAGGTTTTGAGCCATGTACTCTTTATTATTACAATTATAACCCTAATAACCCTTATTGGGAATGCCAGGTGTGCTATCATGACGATACAGTATGGCCTTCAAAATGGTATGAAGCTTCCTATGTCGGAAGCGGAAAACATTTGCTATACTACATAGATTTAGATAATCTTGAGGATCCAACTACCATGCTGGGCATTGAAGAGTGCACATTCCTCCCAAGTTTGATACCATGGGAAAACGAAGTATTTGATAAATGCATGCGCTGCGGCTACATTCTCTGGTAATGCACCGTCGCGTAAACAAACGTTGATTTAGCAAGCAATATTTGCCATATCGTAAAGGGCGGACAACTCTGTCTGCCCTTTATTCATGTTTCCGAAAGTTTATAAATACTTATTATCCATTACTTCGAAATTTCTCAAGATAACCTTTCTGCCACGCCAGCTGTATGCCCTGTCACCATATTTCCTCTTGAATTCCCTGTTAGACATGTTCTCAAGCTCATCTCTATCAATATCGTAAACAAGATTTTCGTGAAATTCCTGAATAGGGGTTATGGCTACTTTTTTATTATGCGGACATACATCCTGACATATATCGCAACCAAAAACCTTTCCATCCCCTGCATGCATAATGTTTATCTCATCTTCCGTTAACGGCTCTTTTTTCTGTGTAATGAATGAAAGACATCTTAACGGATTCATCTTATAATTTCCTAATATCGCGTTCCCCGGACATTTCTTTATGCACAGCCCACAATTCATACACCATTTGTGGATGGGTTTATCATATTCAAAAGCATAATTGTTGATAATATACCCAATAAATACGTATGATCCATATTTTTCATTTATTAGCATATTGTTTTGTCCATAGAATCCTAAGCCTGCAAGATAAGCCATATATCTGTCAGCCAAAGGTCCGTTGTCAACAAAGCATTTGTAATGAAAATCAGCAATGTATTCTTTTAGAAACCCACCGATCCTTTCAAGCTTCCTCATAATGATTGCATGATAATCCTTTGAATACGAATACCTGGAAATATTGGATTCCTTCCGATGCCCTGTAAAATAAGGAAATAAGCATACAATAACAGATTTTGCACCTTCCAGAGTCAGCTTAGGGTCAATCCTTTTATTAACATCAGGCTCCTCCAGACCGGTGTACTGATTATTTTGAATTCTTTCCTCAATAATGTCCCCCAACTCCGGATAAGGTCCGGGATCAGCAATGCCAACAAATTCAATATTGATGGATTTACAGTACTTAATAAGCTCTTTTTTCACCATATTCACCTAATTATATTCGATATATAATTTTTCAATATCGTTATAAATATTACTAAAATGTGGATTTAGTTCACCTTTTATCCTGCTGTTATAAATAATCGCCGATGTCCGTAAATACAAACTGATATACGGCAACTCGTCTATTATATAATCATTCAACTGGGAAAAAGCCTGCTTCCTTCCATTGTCGGTAGTCTGTATAAGTGCATTTGAAAGCAGTTGATCCATCTGGGGATTATTGTAGGATATAAAATTAGTACCCGTCCCAATGGCAGATGAATGAAAGGCAAAACTTAAGTCAGCATCACCGGACAGATTCATAGCACTTAACACCATGTCATACTGCTTCATATTGATAAGATTATTCATATCCTCCCATGGTACCTTTTTTAGCCGTACATTCATACCAATTTCCATAAGCTGCTTTACAATCATCTCCGCCGTCCTGACTCTGATGTCGTTATCTTCATTTACCAGCACCTCAAAAGAAAGAGGAACCGACATATTATCAATTACCTTGTCAAATATACCGTCAGCATTGGAATCGGCCCAACCGGCATTAATCAGAATATCTCTCGCTTTTTGAATATCATGATAATAAACCTGTGCGGACGAGTCAAATACCCACATTTCATTGTTAAATGGGCTATCTACAATCCTGGCATGCCCCAATAAAACTTCATTAATGATAGCCTCTCTGTCCAATGCAAAAGCGATGGCCTTCCTCACCGCATTTTCACTTAATACCTTGTTATTAAAATTGACACCCAAAAACTCGTATTGATTGGTGACATATTCCGCTACCTTCAAATTATCCTTGCTGCTGTACTTTTCCCAATCAACAATATCTGTGGAAACCATATCGATTTCCTTGGCCTCAAGGGCATATAAAGCTGTGTTATGATCAGGTATAATCCTGACATGAATATAATCGATATATGGCTTATTCTCATTCCACCATAAATCATTGGCAGTGAATTTTATATATTTTCTTGCACTATATTCTACAAAACGATATGGCCCTGTTCCCAAAGGATTATAATCAATATTGCTAAACTGGTGCTTTGGAACAATAGGAAAAACCATTAAATTAACAAAGTTTGAGTTTGGACTTTTAAGTACAAGCTTTATGGTATGCTGGTCTAAAACGGAAAAATAGGATACCTGCTGTATATTCTGCTTATAAATAGAATCATATTTCACTCCCGCAAGAGTTTTCAGGGTGAACTCTACATCATCGGCGGTAAACGGCGTATTATCATGCCATTTCACATCTTTTCTAAGATAGAAGGTCCATGTTAAAGCATCGGCAGATACCTCCCATCTTTCTGCAAGGGATGGAACGGCATTCAGCTTTTGGTCCAGCTTTACCAATCCTTCATATACCAGACTTAATACCTGCTTTACGGATTTGCTCTTTGATGTCAGCGGATTCAATGTATCAGGAGTAATACAATGCAAAAACAACGTTCCACCCCTGACAGGCTCATATTCCTCCACCTGTGCTTCGTCTTCAACCTGAAGCTCTTCCTGAGTTTCCTCCTCATTTTTTGTATTAAGACATGATGACAGCAAAACCGATATTAAAGTGAATATTAAAAATAAAGCCAACTTCTTTCTTGCATGTCTGTACAAAAGGTAATCCTCCTCAAAAAATTACTTAAGTTGAATCATTGCGGCCAGGCTGCCGGTTTTTCCGGCATCACCCCTGTGAGAAAAATATTTATCCTTATGACAAACCGTACATTCATTTGCCAAAGTAATATTATTATCATTTATACCTGATTCACGAAACTGTATTAAACAGGCTTCCCACAAATCGATGTAAAACTTCTTGGTACCGCAGCCCTGAATAAATGAATAAGCACTGTCACCATAAGCTTTTAAAAATTCGTCTGCAACCGGCTCATCAACTTCAAAGTGACACTTGCCGATGGAAGGTCCTATGGCAGCAAGAATATCTCCGGCATTGCAGCCATAAATATCAACCATTTTTTCAATCACTTTTTTTCCAATCTTTTTTACCGTCCCTCTCCAACCGGAATGTGCAACTGCCACCGCTTTTTTAACAGGGTCCAAAAAAAACAACGGCACACAATCGGCATGAAACGTAACCAATGGAATCCCGGGCCGGTCGGTCATTAATGCATCCAATCCTTTCAAAGCTTTATCAAAGGATAGCTCTCCAGCCATCTTTTCATGACTTATTATTCCTATTTCATCTCCATGTATTTGCCTGGAAAACACTATCTTCTTATAATCAACATGAATCAGTCCGCAAATCCGTTTATAGTTTTCTATAACATTATCTCTAAAATCGCCTTTATTTAAACCAAGATTTAATGAAGTCCATTCTCCTGTACTTACCCCTCCAAGACGGGTGGTAAAACAATGGCGAACAAGACCGGTATCGTCAAAAGCAGGAATTGTCAGATACTCTGTCTTGTTTACCTGATGATGTCTGAAACCAATATTCATATAATCACTCTTTCTGCATGGATAACATATAACACTAATAAATATTTTACTATATATCAATGGATTATATCACATAAAAAATCCAAAAAAAAGAGAAGTACAAAAATTACCTAAGCAAAAACTCTGAGTAACTTTTGTACTTATCAATAAAATCCCGTACATTCTTATCTTGGTTCTACAATCAGCTTAATTGCGGTTCTTTCCTCTCCGTCAATCATAATGTCTGTAAACGCAGGAACACAAATCAAATCAATACCGGAAGGAGCAATAAAGCCTCGGGCAATCGCCACAGCTTTTATAGCCTGATTCAACGCACCTGCACCTATAGCTTGAATTTCAGCGCTTCCCTTTTCTCTAATAACTCCTGCTAATGCTCCTGCAACTGAATTCGGACTAGATTTTGATGAAACTTTGAGTACTTCCATTATTGTTACCCCCATCATTTTATTCTCCAAATATTTCTTTAAATCATATATTCTACATGAAACAGGAAATTCCTTCTTTTAATATGACTTTTTTGTCAAAAATTCTTGTTGTTTAAAATGACTCGGTGAATACTATTTGCTTTTCCTGTAGTTTCATCAATATCTATCACTACTCCGTTGAATTGCGCGCTTCCTTCTGCTACTTCAAATTTTTGAGGCATATGAGTAATAAACCTGTCTATGATGATTTCCTTCTTCACGCCGAGAATGGAATCGTAAGGGCCTGTCATTCCTATATCCGTAATATATGCCGTACCTTTAGGCAAAATTCGTTCATCTGCAGTCTGAACATGAGTATGCGTTCCATATACCGCACTTACCTTTCCGTCAAGATACCAGCCCATCGCCAGTTTTTCCGATGTGGCTTCGGCGTGAAAATCTACAATAATAATATTGGTAATTTTGCTTACAATTTTTATTTCTTCATCTACTGCCCGAAAAGGACAATCAAGGTCATCAAGATAAACCCTTCCCATAACATTGATTACAGCTGCCTTTTTTCCATTAATACCTACAATTACATGACCCGAACCCGGAGTTCCTGCCGGATAATTAGCAGGTCTGATAATGCTTTCACCGTCGCTGAATAATCTGAAAATATCCCGTTTATTCCAGACATGATTGCCCATTGTAATGACATCAACACCATTATCAAACAAGCCATGTGCAATAGCACGGGTAATTCCGTTTCCGGAAGCGGCAGCATTTTCTCCGTTTGCTATACATAGGTCAATACCTAATTCCTTTTTTATGCCGGCTAAATAATCCTTAATAATTTCATATCCTGGATTCCCTACAATATCCCCAACAGCTAGAACCTTCAAAAAAATCCTCCTATCAAAATTACAGTGGGTAGTGGAAACATACCACTACCCACTAACTGTCTGATTTATATTATTTCGCATATTCAATTGCGCGGGTTTCTCGAATTAAGTTTACTTTAATCTGACCAGGATACTCAAGCTCGTTTTCTATCCTTTTTACAATCTCTCTGGCCATTAAAACGGTTGCTTCATCATTGACATCCTCAGGCTTTACCATAATTCTTATTTCTCTGCCCGCTTGAATAGCAAATGATTTGTCTACACCATTAAATGAATTAGCAATTTCCTCTAGTTTTTCAAGTCTCTTAATATAGTTTTCAAGATTTTCACGTCTTGCACCAGGTCTTGCAGCTGAAATGGTATCTGCAGCTTGTACAAGACACGCAATTAAAGTGCTAGGTTCAACATCACCATGATGCGCTTCTATGGCATGCAAAACTTCTTTGTTCTCTTTATATTTCTTCGCAATTTCAACACCAATTGTAACGTGTGAGCCTTCCATCTCATGATCAACAGCTTTACCAATATCATGGAGCAGCCCCGCTCTTTTGGCAATATTTACATCCACCCCAAGTTCTCCTGCCATAATACCTGCAAGCTGTGCAACTTCGATTGAATGCTTAAGAACATTTTGGCCATAGCTTGTTCTGAACTTTAATTTACCTAACAGTCGTATAATTTCCGGATGCAATCCATGAACACCAGTTTCAAAGGTAGCATGTTCGCCTTCCTGGCGAATGGTATTTTCAACCTCTTTCTTTGCACGTTCAACAGTCTCTTCTATCCTTGCAGGATGAATACGACCATCAACAATCAGCTTTTCAAGAGCTACACGAGCCACTTCTCTTCGAATCGGATCAAACCCTGATAATATTACCGCCTCTGGCGTATCATCAATAATAAGGTCTATTCCCGTTAAAGTTTCAAGTGTTCGTATATTTCTACCTTCTCTTCCGATAATTCTGCCCTTCATCTCATCATTAGGAAGAGGAACTACCGATACAGTAGTTTCGGCTACATGGTCGGCAGCACATTTCTGGATAGCACTTCCGATAATATCTTTGGCTCTTCTCTCTGCTTCTTCTTTCGCCTTGCTTTCAATATCCTTAATCATGATTGCAGCTTCATGCTTTACTTCGTTTTCAATGTTCTTTAAGAGATATTCCTTAGCTTCTTCAACGGTTAAGCCGGATATTTTTTCAAGCTGTTCCGTTTGCTGCTTTAATATCTCTTCCGTTTGCTGCTGAAGAGCCTGAATTTCCTTCATCTTTTTATTTACAGCTTCATCTTTTAACTCAAGAGCCTCAACCTTTTTATCTAAATTTTCTTCCTTTTGCTGAAGTCTCCGCTCCTGACGCTGAAGCTCATTTCTTCTTTCTTTTACTTCTCTGTCAAATTCCAACCTGTTTTTATGAATTTCTTCTTTTGCTTCCAATAAAACTTCTTTCTTTTTATTTTCAGCAGCCTTCTGCGCATCGCTTACTATACGCTTTGCTTCTTCCTCTGCACTACCTATCTCAGCTTCAGCAACCTTTTTTCTATGGGAAATGCCAAGATTGAATGCCAATATCCCCGAAACCGTCGCTGACATAAGTACAGCAGCTATTAGTATTAAAACCTCTACTGTCGAAATAATGCACACCTCCTTCTTTTTTGTCGTTATTTCCAATCATTACTACTCATTTTTCATCTTAATCATCAAACTAGAGATCTTGCAATGGTAAAAAATATACTTACAAATGATAAGCATATATGTTAATTGTAAACTTTTTTAAAAACACTGTCAAGAATCAAAAATTACAAAGCATGTTTGCAAATATACACAAATGAACCAACAAAAGCTTTACTTGCTGCTTACGGCTGAACACAAGATTTTGCAGCCGTTACAGTGTTTCTCATTAGCATTGCAATGGTCATTGGACCTACACCGCCGGGTACGGGAGTAATAGCAGAAGCTATTTCAGACACATTCTTAAAATCTACATCCCCCACAAGCTTGCCGTTATCCAATCGGTTCATACCAACATCAATGACCACAGCACCCGGCTTTACCATATCCGCCGTTATTAATTCCGGCTTCCCTACGGCTGCTACCAGAATATCCGCCCTTCTGCATACTTCCTTTAAGTTTTTTGTTCTGGAATGGCAAATGGTTACCGTACCATGCTGATGCAGCAGCAGCATTGCCTGTGGCTTACCGACAATATTGCTTCTTCCTACAACAACACATTCCTTGCCTTCAACAGGAACTCCTGATTCTTTGATAAGCTCCATAATACCTGCAGGGGTACAGGGCAGAAAATCAAAGTTGCCAATCATTATTTTTCCTACATTTAACGGATGAAAAGCATCCACATCCTTAGACGGGCTTATAGTATTAATAACCTCCTCCTCATCCAAATGCTTCGGCAGCGGGAGCTGAACTAAAATACCATGTATATTATCACGCCGGTTAAGCTCGTTAACAAGCTCCAAAAGTTCTTGCTGTGTAGTTTCCTCCGGCAATGCATATTCCTCGGAATAAATCCCGATTTCCGCACATGCCTTTTTCTTTGAATTCACATATACTCTCGAAGCCGGGTCGTTGCCTACAATAACAACCGCCAATCCGGGACGGATACCCTTTTCCTGTAACTTATCCACCTCAGCTTTTAACTCGGATTTGATTCTGGCAGATACCATTTTACCATCCAATATTTTTGCTGACATAATACATTCCTCCTTACATGTTGTTGTCAAAATTTTGTCTGTTTCTTTTTCCTCTTTTTCATGTCTTTTTTCTTTAAATCTTTATGCCCCACCTTTTTATCCGTTTTTTTGCCTTCCCTTACGGAATGACTACTGCTTTTCTTAGGTCTGATAAGACATTTGGGGCCATAGCCTATTAAATCCTTTCTTCCCGCCTTCATTAACGCTTCATATACCAATTCATAGTTTTCAGGACGCCTGTACTGAAGAAGTGCCCTTTGCATATTCTTTTCCTTCGGAGAACGTGGGACATAAACCTTTTCCATAGTTCTTGGGTCCAGACCGGTATAAAACATACATGTAGCAAGCGTACCCGGTGTGGGATAGAAATCCTGAACCTGTTCCGGATGGTACCCTATATCACGCAGATATTCTGCAAGCTCAACAGCTTCTTTTAACGTACTTCCCGGATGGCTTGACATGAGATAAGGTACAAGATACTGCTCTTTGCCAATCTTTTTATTAATTTCGTAAAACTTATTTACAAACCTGTCATAGACACTTCTTGACGGTTTTCCCATTCGCTTCAGTACCTGAGGCGAGATATGCTCCGGTGCAACCTTTAATTGGCCGCTTATATGATGCCGGCACAATTCCCAAAAAAACTCGTCATCATTGTCATAAATCAAATAGTCGTATCTTATACCCGAGCGTATAAATACTTTTTTCACTTTAGGTATTTCACGCAACTTCCTTAACAGGTTCAAATACTCCTTATGGGATATATGAAGATTTTTGCAAGGGGTTGGATATAAACACTGCCTGTTTTTGCAAGTACCTGATGTAAGCTGTTTGCTGCAAGCTTCATTTCTGAAGTTGGCGGTAGGCCCTCCCACATCATGTACATACCCCTTAAAGTCCGGATGCCACGTCATATTTCTTACTTCATTAATAATGGAAGCTTCGCTTCTGCTCTGAACGATTCGTCCTTGGTGAAAGGTTAATGCACAAAAAGTACATGAGCCATAGCAGCCTCTGGAACTTGTTACACTAAACTGCACCTCTTTAATGGCAGGAACACCTCCCTGTTTTTCATAAACAGGATGGTAAGTGCGCTGATACGGCAGCGAATATACGGCATCCAGTTCTCTCCGGCTTAACGGCATCATAGGAGGGTTCTGAACCACATATTTGTTATCATGAGGCTGAATAATTGTCCTGCCCCTTAAAGGATCCTGCTCCTCATATTGTACCCTGCAAGCCTCTGCATATTTTCTCTTGTCTGCACGAACCTCTTCATAACCTGGAATTACAACTACATCCCCATTTGCCGGCGGTACTCCGGCAACATATACCGTACCAGGAATATCCGTTATTTCATGAATCTTTTTCCCCTGATTCAACGCATCAGCAATGGAAAGAATCTGTTTCTCACCCATTCCATAGATTAATAAGTCTGCTCTTGAATCTACCATAATGGACCTTCTAACTTTATCGTCCCAATAGTCATAATGTGCAAACCTTCTAAGGCTTGCTTCAATTCCGCCAATAATTATCGGAACATCTTTATATGCCTCTCGTGCACGATTGCAATATACAATTACTGCCCTGTCAGGCCTGTATCCTGCCTTTCCGCCGGGTGAATAGGCATCATCACTACGGGGCTTCTTGTTAACGGTATAATGATTTACCATGGAATCAATGTTGCCCGAAGATATCAAAATACCTAATTTGGGTTTTCCCAGTCTTTTAAAATCGTCAACACTGCGCCAATCAGGCTGCGCTATGATTCCTACCTTATATCCTTTACTTTCAAGCACTCTGGTAATAATTGCATGGCCAAAGCTGGGGTGATCCACGTATGCATCCCCGCTTATATAGAGAAAATCGAGCTGTTCCCAGCCGCGCTTCTCCATGTCTTCCTTTGAAATTGGTAAAAAATCGTTTGTTGCCACTAAATTTACACATCCCCTAAAATACGAAATATACACTTATGCGGAAAATCTTTTAATCGTCCTGGTTCATCAGCATTTCATGATATTGCTGTCTTGTAATCAAGACCTGTCTTGGCTTGCTTCCTTCAAATCCACCTACAATTCCTCTTGCTTCCATTTGGTCTATCAACCTTGCAGCCCTGGCATAACCCACCTTTAACTTGCGCTGAAGCATGGAAACGGAAGCTTGTCCACCTTCAACAACAATCTCAATAGCCTGAGGAAGAAGCTCGTCATTGTCTCCCGGATCGGCTTTCTCCGGTTCATTTTCCTTCTCAATTTGCTCAATGATATCTTCATGATAGTTGGCCCCTGAGTTGGACTTAATAAATTCAACTATACTTTCCACTTCTTTATCAGATATAAATGCTCCCTGGAGCCGAACAGGCTTTGCTGCTCCTACGGGATAAAACAGCATATCCCCTTTTCCAAGCAATTTTTCCGCTCCGGCCATATCCAATATAGTTCTTGAATCTACCTGTGATGAAACAGCAAATGAAATTCTTGAAGGGATATTGGCTTTTATCACACCGGTAATAACGTCAACCGACGGCCGCTGTGTAGCAATCACCAAATGCATCCCTGCAGCCCTTGCCATTTGTGCCAGCCGGCATATGGAATCCTCCACATCGTTCGGCGCAACCATCATTAAATCCGCCAGCTCATCAATAATAATAACAATCTGCGGCAGTATGTTTTCTTCTCCTTTTTCCTTCAACATGGCATTGTAACCTTTTAAATCCCTGACATTATTATCAGCAAATAACTTGTACCTATTTACCATTTCCTGAACTGCCCAATTCAATGCGCCGGCTGCTTTCTTTGGGTCGGTAACAACCGGTATAAGAAGATGAGGTATTCCATTATAAATTCCAAGCTCAACCACCTTGGGGTCAACCATAACCAGCTTAACCTCATTAGGGTTTGCTTTGTATAGGATACTGGTTATAAGCGTATTAATACATACGCTTTTCCCCGAGCCTGTCGCACCTGCAATAAGCAAATGCGGCATTTTTGCAATGTCGGCAACCACTGATTTTCCTGCAATATCCTTACCAAGCGCAAAAGCAAGCTTTGATTGGTGCTGGCTGAATTCTTCAGATTCAATAACCTCACGTATATGTACGGCAGTGACATCACTATTAGGCACTTCTATGCCAATTGCGGCTTTCCCGGGAATAGGAGCTTCTATTCTTACTCCAGGAGCTGCAAGGTTAAGGGCTATATCATCAGCCAGATTTACAATCTTGCTGACCTTAACTCCGGCACTGGGCTGCAGCTCATACCGTGTAACAGAAGGTCCTCTGCTGACCTGCAGGACTTTTGCATCTACACCAAAACTTTTTAAGGTCTCTATAAGCTTCTTGGCATTATTTCGCAAATCATTGATGGAATTTTTCTTGTCTGCGGAGGAATCAGCTACACTAAGCAGGTCAATGGGCGGAAATACATAATCGATATGTTCGTTAACCGCATTTATTGATTCTATCTCCTGTACCTTACGTTCCTCTTTTTTATTCCTGCGTGTAATCTTTTTAATAGATTCTGCTTTTTCCTCCGTAGGATTTCCGGGACTGGCTTCCTCAGACAGCTGATGGTCGAAAATCTTAATGGCCGGCTCAACGGCAGCCTCCTGATAATCCTTTATCATATCCTGTTCTATAACCCCATCATTATCATAAGCAGCAGCATCTTCTTTAGACTCATCCAAATTCTTTTGCACTTCCTTAATTCTGGTCGTCAACATATTTCCGGTTCGTTTTACCAGCCTTCGTAACGCCAAATAAATACATTCAATAATTTTTGAAACAGATATTTGAGTAACCACCATAATACAAACAATGGCACAGGTAGAGAATATAATTCCGGCTCCCCAAATTCCAAACATATTGATAATAGGCTCTGCAAGCAAGCCTCCGATAACACCGCCGCTTTTCCCTTCTACTCCGGACTCGTAAAAAAATATTATACTGTCTCGGAAGCCTTCTTCTCTCGATGAATCAAAGAAAAAAATATGGATCAACGCACTCAGTGAAAAAAGAAAACCCAATACTGCGCAGTACCTGTAGCCTTCCTTAAAATTGTGGTTTTTAACAAGGTAATGTATTCCATAGGCAATAATGAATAATGGAATTGTGTAAACAACATACCCCATCAAACCCATACAGAATCTTCTGAAGACATTGCCAAAGACACCCGCACCATTGGTAAATAAGCTGATACCTATTACCAGGCCTGCAGATATGGTAATCAAAGCAATAATTTCATGCTTAATGCCTGACGGTACATTATCTTTAGCAACCTGCCTTTTTCTTTTTGCCCTCTGTCTTGCCATTTAAACCACCCTACTTAAAATAATCCAACATATTTACTATATCATAACTTCCATTAGAATTCTATTCTTTTTATTGCAAGAAATTACGCAGTAAAAAAAGAACGCTATAACGTTCTTTTGTACCTGATAATATTCCCCGGCTGCATGTCCGGGTCCAGGTAGGAATTTAAACTGCCGCTGATAATTCGGTCTATTCGATATCGGTCTTCTTCCAGACAGGTGACTTCCAATATGTTGCCCTTATAGATAATATTTTGTCTCTCCGTAATGCCGGTATTTTGCTCTGCAAAAATAATTTCATTGGGTATTACTGAATGAATAATCAATTATTGCGCCTCCTTATTATTTTTCTGCCCTTTTAGCTTTCTTTGATCCTCTATCATTTCATACAGCTTTTCCAGTGCATCGGACACTCCGCCTGTCTCATCAATCAGACCGTTTTTTACGGCATCGGCACCAAACAATACCGTACCTACATCGTTCGCCAGCTCTCCTGTCTTTAGCATTAATTCCCGGAATTTTTCCCTGGATATTTTTGAATTTTTGGCTACAAACTGTACAACCCGTTCCTGCATCTTATCAAAATATTCAAAGGTTTGAGGAACACCGATAACCAACCCGGTCATGCGAATCGGATGAATGGTCATAGTCGCCGAAGGGGCAATCATTGAATACTTTGCGGACACAGCAAGAGGTACACCTATGCTGTGTCCGCCTCCCAACACCAGAGATACCGTAGGCTTTTTCATACTGGCAATCATCTCAGCAATGGCGAGACCTGCCTCAACATCTCCGCCAACCGTATTTAACAAAACAAGCAAGCCGTCAACCTCATCGTTTTCTTCAATTGCAACTAACTGCGGAATAACATGTTCATATTTTGTAGTCTTGTTCTGCGGCGGAAGAATAATATGCCCTTCAATTTGTCCGATAATTGTCAGGCAATGAATATTCCCTCTGGAATTTTTAACACTGCTTGCACCGAACTCTTTTACCGATTCCATATTGTTCTTCTCTTCCGATGTATTTTGTGCTTGCTCTTCATTCATTTTTTCATATAATATTTTATTGATATAGTTTTTGTTACCCAATACTCTCAACTCCTATTATTTTTGTTGCCGGGACTATACATACTAAATGAATATCCAACAAATGATTATGTATATATAGCTTTGCTAATATAGTATTTTATGAACCTAAATAAAATATTCTTTTATAAAGATGGATTGTAAAAATTTATATCTTTTGCTATACTTAATTCATATATTAAAAAGGAGTATGGAGATATGCCTATAAAAATACCGGATAAATTACCTGCAGCTAAAACTTTAAGAAATGAAAATATTTTTGTAATGACCGAAAAAAGAGCTCTGCATCAGGATATTCGTCCGCTGAAAATTGCCATATTGAATTTAATGCCTACAAAAATTGCAACGGAAACACAATTGCTCCGATTAATCGGTAATTCACCGCTGCAAGTAGAGGTGGAGCTTCTTCACACAAAAACTTATCAGTCTAAGAATACACCTGAAGAACATCTTATTACCTTTTATAAGACCTTCGACGAAATTAAAAATCAAAAGTTCGACGGTCTGATTATAACCGGTGCACCGGTTGAAACCATGAGATTTGAAGATGTGGACTACTGGGATGAACTGACACAAATTATGGAATGGTCATTACATAATGTTACTTCTACCTTTCACATTTGCTGGGGATCTCAGGCAGGATTGTATTATCATTACAACATACCGAAATATACTCTTGATGAAAAGGTATTTGGTGTCTTTCCTCATAAGATAAATAAGAAGAATGTAAAATTGCTTCGAGGATTTGATGATGTTTTTTATGCACCGCATTCACGGTATACCGAAATACGCAGGGAAGATGTGAAAAAAGTACCTCAGCTTGAGATACTTTCAGAGTCAAAAGAATCAGGTATTTATATTATTGCCTCAAAAGACGGGCGTCAAATATTTGTTACAGGGCACCCTGAGTATGACCCTCTTACATTGCATCAGGAATATGTTCGAGATCTGGAAAAAGGTCTGCCAATTGCTATGCCGAAAAATTATTATCCTGACAATAATCCTTCAAAATCCCCCATTGTGAAGTGGAGAAGCCATGCCAATCTTTTATATGCCAACTGGCTGAATTACTATGTATATCAGGAAACACCGTACGATTTGAATTCAATCAAATAAGACAGTTATTTTACGGAATGGTCAAAGGCCATTCCGTAAACTATTATTGAATAAAGAATTAAAACAAACTCTTCTTTACATTAAGAATTCTTAAGGTATTAACACTAATATTTTTGGCCTTGCTAATATCTTCCATACATTTATGAATTGCAGCATTTTTTGTAAATGCAATACACTCCTGCCGCCTTGGCTCCATAATAATTTTACCCTTTTGGTCGACTGCATACAAATCAATCTTGTATTTAAACATAGCGTAGTACCTCCATTGTTACGTTTATTCCTAATACATTTTCAATTTTAATGAAAAAACTGCCTGATTTAAATAGTGATTTAGACCTAAAAACAACATTATGCAACAATACCATATATTATAACTTAAGTTTTAATAATGGTGAACAAAATTTGTAATGGTATTGGTTACCACTTCTCGCACCGTATCGTATGATATAAACCAAGGCTTTGATATAAGCTGCAATGTAAGCAGTTCCTGCTCGGGATTCCATATAAACTTTCCGGAAAAACCTTCCCCCGAAAGATTTCCTTCATTGCCCTTCGGAATGGAAATACCGTATTGTTCAAGGGCTCGTTTCATGTTATGAAAAATTTCCGAAGTTACACCTTCGAATATTAATGGCGTGTACATATCCCCCTTTACCTCCTCATGATGTTATTATAGAATACATAATTATCAACATTCTGTGGATAACTATGTTGATAACTATGTGGACAAGTTGTAAAACTCTCTTAAAATTGTAGGTTCCAAAAATGTTATCCTGAAAAATATTATGGTAACTTACAGTTCCACATCCCGAATATGAAGTTTATCTAATCCTTAAGGGTGAAATTTCCTTTCCCCGCTTTAATGCGCATATCTTCAATTCTCTTAATAATTTCCTCTTCTATCTCCTTTTGCTGTTTATATAATGCATCTAAACGTTTCTTGTTGGAAAAATAATAGAACATAAGTCCATCATTGCTTAATTGTGAAACATCCATGTTCAGTCCCTCGCTTTTTAATAATCCTTTGTATATAGCTTAACCTCATAGACCTTTCAATAAACATCAATAACCTGATAAAACCGTATTATTGATAAATACGGTTTTACTATCCCTAATTCTGTTTTATAAACTGCCTATATTAAAACCGGCTGAATTTGCTTATGATTCAGAGCACTTTCTATGGTTGGTATAATCATATCCATATGCGCAACAAGTGAGTTTTGCTTTTTTAATGGGTCATCCTGTCCAAACGGAACAAAATATATATTTTTCATATTCAGCAATAAACCAATATTTTTTGCATTTGCGCCCAGTCCGTCATTGGTTGATACGGCAATAATCAAAGGCTTGTTATTTCTCAAATGGGCTTTTGCAGCCATAGTCACACAAGTATCGGTAATACCATTGGATAGTTTCCCCAAAGTATTTCCCGTACAGGGCGCAATCACCAAAACATCCAATAAAGCCTTCGGACCTATAGGTTCAGCCATATTTATACTGCTGATTAAGCTGTTTCCGGTTATTTGCTCCAATTGATCAATAAAATCCTGTGCTTTACCGAACCTTGTATCCATTGTTCGGGCATTTTCAGACATAATGGGAATCACATTTGCCCCCATATCCACAAGCTTTTTCACTTCAGGCATCACCTTTTTAAAGGTACAAAACGAACCGGTCAATGCAAATCCTATTGTTAAATTGGAAATGTCCATTTTTACACCCCCAGTTCGCTCATAATATTTATAATCGTGTCTTTAATGATTTCTCCGGCAGTATTTGGAGCAACTTTTCCGGGAAGAGACAAAGCCCATATTGTTTTTATTCCTAAATCCTTAGCCATATCAAAATCTACACCACCCGGCTTGGAAGCAAGGTCAATGACCAAACAATCCTTTTTTACTCTGGATAGCACTTCTTTGTCCATAATTACACTGGGAACGGTATTGAAAATCACATCATAACAATGGATTACTTCCGGAAGCATATTCAGATGTACGCCTTCATACCCATAGCTTTTTATCCATGCCAGGTCTGCGCACTTTCTTGCTTCAACCGTTACATTTGCACCTATGCCATGAAGCATTTTTGCCAATGTCTTGCCTATTCTGCCAAAACCCAATATAAGGCACTTGCTGTTATGTAACGTTATCGGAAGCTCCTCCATTGCCAGCTGAATGGCACCTTCCGCCGTAGGTATGGCGTTTAATACCGTCAGTTCTTCCCTTTCAAAATAATCCACGCAATAAATACTGTATACTCTGGAAAGATTGTTGATTTTTTCACTCAGCCTGCCACCAAGCAATATCTGGTTTTTGGACATTTGCTGAAACATATCATTCAAATAAATCTTTTGATTATAAAATGGAGCATTTATTGTTTCATTGTCCAGAGATCCAGGCAGCGGAATAACAACTGCTTTCACATTCTCAATTGCACTTTTCATATCATCGGATATAATTACCTTATCTGAAAACTCTATATCCTGAAAGCCAAACACCTTAACTTCATATCCATCATCTGCCAAGCCTTCTGCCACTTTAACCTGTCTAAGATCTCCGCCTATTACTGCAAAACTTCTCTTGGATTTCACAAAGCCACCTCCATAAACATCATGCCTTTAGTATAATACAGTTTATGAAAGCAGCTAACTAATAGTGCTTGGCTTCTTCTATAACCTGACAGCGGAAATTTTGCCTCTCCTGCAAACCCAAACAAATATAAAACCATTACACAAAAAAATGACCTTAAAAGGTCATTTTTATTTCAATCCTATTAACTTTTCCAAATCTAATTTATCATCAATTGCTCCTACTGCTGCAATGCTAATCTTGCTGGTATTGAACACTCTGTCTATCATTTCATTTACGGATTCTACGGTTATTGAATTTATTCTTTCCAGTATTTCTTCCGGTGTCTTTACTTTGCGCATGAGCAGTTCCGACTTTCCAATGCTGTTCATCCTGCTGCTTATACTTTCTAAGCCTAATATATAATTACCCTTCAACTGCTCCTTTGACTTTGAGATTTCTTCAGGAGTAAGCTTATGTGCTACCAGGGTGTGTACCTCATCAAGAATCATTTTTATTACTTCTTCTGTCTGAGCCGGATTCATGCCTGCATATATGGTGAACAACCCTGCGTTTTGATAAGCGGACGGATAGGAATATACCGAATATGCCAGGCCCTTTTCTTCCCGTATTTTTTGAAACAGCCTGGAGCTCATTCCACCTCCAAAAATATTATTAACAACCAATAATTCATATATGCTTTCATTTCCCTGTTCAACACCTTCAAAGCCAATACATACATGAGTCTGTTCCGTATCCTTTTTCTTTACGGCAGCCTGATGCTTAAAGTCGGCTTTGCAGTAACTTTGTTCAAAGGAATTCTTGCTCCTCCAGTTTTCAAACTTAGCTGCAACCAAACGAAACATTTTATCATAGTCAAAATTTCCTGCCACCGCTATAACCACATTGGAAGGCGTATAATAACTATCCATATAACTTAGTATGTTCTCTCTTTTAATATCCTTCAGAGAATCCATTGTACCAAGTATAGGATATCCCAGAGAATCATCCGCCCATACGGTTTCAAGCAATACATCATGGACCAGCTCTTCCGGTGAATCCTCATACATATTGATTTCTTCTAAAATTACTTTTCTTTCGGTATTTATGTCATTCACATCAAATTTTGAATGAAAAAACATATCAGATAATATATCCACAGCAATATCTATATGTTCATCCAAGGTTTTTGTATAATAACATGTATATTCCTTGCCTGTGAAGGCATTAATCTGGCCACCGATAGAATCTATGGCTTCTGCAATATCCCTTGCGCTTCTGCTTTCCGTCCCCTTAAATAACATATGTTCAATAAAATGCGATATGCCACTGTTGCTTTTGCTCTCATTTCTGCTTCCGGTTCCTATCCATATACCTAATGATACCGACTTTACATAGGGAATATACTCTGAAATGATTCGAACACCATTCGACAATGTTTCTAACTTAACCATATACCCTCCACCATATTATACTTTGTTGTATAAATTAAACAGAGGATATCACTATCCTCTGTTAATACTCCTTCGCTTACTGCTTTTCCTGCGATTCATTCGCTTCTGCCAATGCATCTTTTCTTGATAAATTGATTCTTCCCTGCTTGTCAATTTCTATAACCTTAACAAGCACTTCGTCACCAACATTTACAACATCTTCGACCTTCTCAACACGTCTGGTATCAAGCTTTGATATATGAATCAACCCTTCTTTTCCGGGAAGGAATTCTACAAAAGCACCAAAGCTCGTAATTCTCACCACTTTGCCCAAATAAATCTGTCCAACCTGAACATCCTTGGCAATACCTTCTATCATTTTAAGGGCCCTTTCGCCGGCTTTTGCATCAGTAGTTGCTATAAATACTCTGCCGTCATCTTCTATATCAATCTTAACACCTGTATCGGCAATAATCCTTTGAATAACCTTGCCTCCGGAACCAATAACATCCCTTATCTTTTCAGGATCAATCGTGGTGGTAATAATCTTAGGTGCATATTTTGACAAGTTTGGTCTTGGCTTGTCAATTACCTTAAGCATTACTTCATCAAGAATATAGTACCTTGCATCCCTTGTCTGTATTAATGCTTTTTCGATGATTTCCCGTGTAAGGCCGTCAATTTTAATATCCATCTGAATAGCAGTAATACCCTTCTTGGTACCTGCCACCTTAAAGTCCATATCCCCGAAAAAGTCTTCAAGACCTTGAATATCCACCATGGTAATATACCTGTCTCCCTCGGTAACCAGTCCAACCGATATACCTGCCACAGGGGCTTTTATCGGTACACCTGCATCCATTAAGGCCAGGGTGCTTCCACATACACTTCCCTGTGAGGTGGACCCGTTGGAGCTCAATACCTCGGATACCAAACGTATGGCATAAGGAAATTCCTCTTCACTTGGGATAACAGGCTCTAATGCTCTTTCAGCCAGAGCACCATGTCCAATTTCTCTTCTTCCCGGTCCTCTTGACGGTTTTGTTTCCCCTACACTATAGGATGGGAAGTTATAGTGATGCATGTATCTTTTGCTCTCATCCTCATCCAGTCCATCGAGCATTTGGACATCTCCAAGTGCACCTAAAGTAGCAACTGTAAGAACCTGAGTTTGTCCTCTGCTGAATAATCCTGAACCATGGGTTCTGGGCAGTATTCCAACTTCTGCTGAAAGAGGTCTGATTTCATTAATGCCTCTTCCATCCACACGTTTATTTTCATCCAACAGCCATCTTCTGACAACGTGCTTTTGAAGCTTGTAAAGGGCTTCACTCATAGCCGCCTGCATATCAGGATACTTCTCGGCAAAATGCTCAAAAACATCTTCATATACTATGTTCAAATTATTTTCTCTTGTTTTCTTGTCATCGGTATCAAGGGCTTGCTTTATTTTATCAATAGCATATTCCTTGATATCATTATACATTTCTTCATCCACTTCAAAAGATTCATATTCAAATTTAGGCTTACCGACTTCACTGACAATACCACTTATAAAATCACATATCTTCTTGATTTCTTCATGTCCAAACATGATTGCTTCCAGCATGACATCCTCCGGCACTTCATGAGCACCGGCTTCAATCATAACAACCTTTTCTTTGGTTCCTGCAACGGTCAGCTGCAACAAGCTTTTGGCTCTTTGTTCAGCAGTAGGGTTAATAACAAAATTGCCGTCAACCAATCCTACCGAAACACCGCCTATCGGTCCGTTAAAGGGAATATCGGATATGGATATGGCAGCCGAAGCACCTATCATTGCTGCAATTTCAGGAGAATTGTCCTGCTCAACGGATAAAACGGTTGCAACTACTGCTACGTCGTTGCGAAGGTCCTTCGGAAAGAGCGGACGAATTGGCCTGTCAATAACCCTTGAAGTCAGTATTGCCTTTTCAGACGGTTTGCCTTCACGCTTAATAAAACCTCCCGGTATTTTACCTACGGAATAAAGTCTTTCTTCATAATCTACACTTAAAGGGAAAAAGTCTATTCCTTCCCTTGGTTTTTCTGATGCCGTAGCTGTTACCAAAACTACCGTATCTCCATATCGTACAAGAACAGAACCATTTGCCAGTTGAGCAAGCTTTCCGGTTTCAATGGTTAATGTTCTTCCAGCCAGTTCCATGCTAAAAGTTTTGTGCATCTTACTACCTCCTATTATCTTCTGTTAACTCTCGCTGATAAATAATAATTAATGTAATAATAAATCTTATAATTAATTGATGAAAGGTAGCCATTAGTTTTTAGCACTTAGATGAATACCCTGAATCACAAGGCCCTCATCTAATGGCTAAATCACTAACAGCTACAACCATATTTTATTATTCACTTGCACTTTTATAAATATTCTTTTATAAGGACCACACAGAATAAATGAGCGGCAAACACCGCTCATCTGAAATTATTTTCTTAAATTTAATTTTGCTACGATAGCACGATATCTTTCGATATCTTTCTTCATAAGATAGTTTAATAATCCTCTGCGCTGACCAACCATCTTCAGAAGACCTCTTCTGGAATGATGGTCTTTCTTATGTTCTTTTAGATGCTCATTCAAATGGTTTATTCTCTCTGTAAGTATTGCTATCTGTACTTCTGGAGAACCGGTGTCATTCTCATGAAGCTTATACTGATCAATAATGGACTGTTTTACTTCCTTTAGCATGTATTTCACCTCCTGTTTAATCAACCCCTATAGCTACGAATGGGGTGGTGAATCCCTAATCCTAGCTTTAGGTTAACCATCTCTTTTTAAAAGAGATTATCATATTTCAACAAAAAGTATTCTAACATATATTCATTTTATTGTAAATACCTTGATCCATAAAAAATTTTTCAGCAGTCATTACATCTTTAGTAATCTGATTTGCCAACTCGTTGATATTTTTGAATTTCTTCTCATCCCGCATTTTTTGCAGAAATAAAACCTCAGTTTCCATACCGTATAAATCTCCACTAAAGTTCAACAAATAGGTTTCAATCCTGACTTCCTTATCGCCTACAGTAGGATTATTGCCGACATTTGTAATGCTGGGGTAGTCTTGTCCACAAATACGCGTCAGTGTTATATATACACCTTTCCATGGAAGAACAATATCATTTCCAGGAATAATATTAATGGTAGGAAAGCCTAATTTACTGCCCAATCTTTTGCCTGTTACTATCTTTCCTGCAATGCTGTAGCTTCTGCCTAAAAATCTATGAGCCTGTTCCATATCCCCTTTTTGAATCATCTCTCTGATAATACTGCTGCTTACAATGGTGTCCCCTATCTTTACCGGCATAACAACTTCTACGTCGAAACCATATTTACTGCCCAGCTCTTTTAGCAATTCAGGATTGCCGGTTCCTTTATGTCCGAAATGATAATTATATCCTACAACAATGTATTTCACATTGAACTTATCTACAAGAACCTCTTTAACAAAATCAGCAGCTTCTTTTTTCATAAAGCGTTCATCAAACTGCTCGAAATATATACAGCTTAGGTCATATTCCTCAAGGATTTTTACTTTCATATCATTGGTGGTTATCAGAGGAGTCACTACCCTTGATGCAATCACATTTTCCGGATGATTATGAAAAGTATATACAATGGAGGTTAATTTTTCTCTTTTGCATATACGAATTAATTTTTTAATGAGCTCCATATGACCGAGGTGCAAACCATCGAAATTCCCTAATGCTATTCCTGTTCCATGCGATATATCCAATTCTATTTTATTACCCGGAAAAACAACCTGCATGTGCTCCACCTCAATAGAAACTCTTTATAATTTTCAGAAAAGACATATTGTTTTCCTTTTGAATGATTTTTGATAAGCAAAGGAATCTTCCCGATTCATTATATATACGGTAAATTTCCGAACCTTTATCAAATGGCCCCAGATACCTGATATCTATTTCATTCCCGTTTAAAACTTTTCTCTCCATGGAAGCATTGACGGTAATGGAAGGATATTCTTTAAAAATGCTGTCTATCGGTTCGAGCAAATCCTGAATTCTATTTTCCTTCAAATATTGTTCAATAGTCTCTACAGTAACCGATTTATCCAATGTAAAAATACCGCTTTTTGTTCTTAATAAAAATGACATATGCGCTCCGCAGCCTAATTTTTCGCCAATGTCACAGCACAATGTCCTGATATAAGTCCCTTTTGAACACCGTACATCAATAAGTAAGGTATTTCTTTCCAGATTGATGTCAATGATATTAATGCTGTGGATTGTAATATGGCGGGGCTCTCTTTTTACTTCCATACCCTTTCTTGCCAGCTCATAAAGCTTTTGACCGTTTATTTTTATGGCCGAATACATGGGAGGAACCTGTTGAATAGGTCCGATAAAGGTATTGACCGTCTTAATGATATCCGCTTCATTTACATGAACCTTTCGTTCCGATAAAACATTTCCGTATCCATCCTGGGTATCTGTTGTAATTCCCAATTGAATCTCCGCCCGATACCCTTTGTCATCATTCATTAATAATTCTGATACTTTTGTTGCCTTCCCGATACATACCGGCAAAACTCCGGCAGCGCCAGGGTCCAGCGTCCCTGTATGTCCAACCTTCTTTATCCCTGTACACTTTCTTATAAAACTTACAACATCATGGGAAGTCATACCCGGAGGCTTCAGCACATTGATGATTCCATCCATAAGTTCAAACCTCCGTACCTGCAGACACAAGTTCTTCTTCGGTCCTTTGCAGAACCTTCTGCACAGCTTCCTCCAAATCCATCGTCAATGTGCAGCCGCTGGCTCTTTTATGCCCTCCGCCGCCAAAAAACTCTGCGATTTGGGCAACATCAACATATTCATTGGAACGAAAGCTTACTTTAATAACTCCCTGCTCCCTTTCTTTAATAAGTATTCCCACCTCTACGCCTTCAACCGTTCTGGCAAGACTTGTTAATCCTTCGGTATCATCATCCGTTGCCCCCAGACTGCCCATTAACTTATATGGAAGCACAATAACTGCAATCAAGCCATCCTTATACAGCTGTATTCTATTGATGGCTTCTGCAGTAAGCCTTAATTTTGCGAGAGAAACCGTATCAAATATCTTTCTGTTTATATCGGCAATATTGATATGGGTCTCCAATATCTTTGCAATGATCGCATGAGTTCTGGACGTAGTATTGCTGTATCTGAAGGCTCCGGTATCGGTAGAAATAGCTACATATAAATTAGTGGCAATTTGTTCATCCATGGGTATATTCATTTCACTAATCAGCTCATAAATAATTTCACCGGTTGCTGCAGAGTGAATGCTTATCAGATTATACTGCGCATAACTGGTGTTAGTGGGGTGGTGATCGATATTAACCGTTACACAATCCTTCTTTAATAAGGGAAATCGATTCCCCAATCGTTTTTCATCTCCGCAGTCCAGACAAATAATCAAATCAAAATTGCTGTCGTCCTTCATATCTGCATAATTAATGAAATCCCCCGGCAGAATTTCATATACCGGCGGTCTACCGTTTTCCAATATAACCTGTGCACTTTTTCCTATCTTTTTAAGAGCCAATGAAAGTGCGAAAGAAGACCCCAGACAGTCTCCGTCAGGATCAACATGAGGCAGTATTGCTATTGCAGAAGCATTTTTTATACACTCAATGATATTAGTCATCCGATGGTTCCCCTTTTTGATGATTAATATTATGAAGAAGATCAGCAATACGCGATCCGTGTTCGATAGATTCATCAAGAGTAAAATGAAATTCAGGAGTGTACCTTAGCTGGATTCTCTTTCCTATTTCTTTGCGTATAAATCCGGAAGCATTTTTGAGTGCATCAATTGCTTCTTTTTGCTGCTCCTTATTTCCCATTACACTAATGTATGCTTTTGCATATCTTAAATCCCTGGTGACCTCTACCAAAACTACACTGGTCATAAGTGGTATTCTCGGATCCTTCATCTCTCTGATAATTTCACTTAATTCCCGCTTTACTTCTTCGCTGATTCTGTCAATTCTATTGTATGACATGGCAGTCACCTTCCTATTGTTTTACCTCTTCCATGATAAAGCATTCAATAACGTCGCCTTCTTTGAGATCATTAAATCTTTCAATACCAATTCCGCATTCATATCCTGCAGCAACTTCCTTTACATCATCCTTAAATCTTTTTAGTGATGCAATGGTTCCCTCATGTATAACAATACCATCCCTTATAATCCGAACCTCGGAATTTCTTGTAACCTTACCGTCAATTACGTAACATCCGGCTATTGTGCCAACGCCGCTGACCTTAAATGTGGTACGTATTTCAGCATGCCCCAAAACGGCTTCTTTATACTTAGGATCAAGCAACCCTTTCATAGCGGCCTGCATTTCTTCGATTGCATCATATATAATCCTGTATAGTCTTATTTCAACATTTTGCCGTTCTGCTGAAGCTCTTGCTCCTGCATCGGGACGAACATTAAATCCTATAATGATGGCATTCGATGCTGAGGCAAGCATAACATCCGATTCTGTAATAGCTCCAACGCCACCATGAATAATTTTTACTCTCACTTCATCATTGCTAAGCTTCTCAAGGGATTGTTTGACTGCCTCTACAGAACCCTGTACGTCAGCCTTAACAATAATGTTCAGCTCTTTAACCTGTCCTTCCTGAATCTGACTAAACAAATCATCAAGGGATACTTTCTGCCGTGACATAAGCTGTTCTTCTTTTATTCGGTTCTTTCTTGCTTCTACTACTTCACGGGCTTTCTTTTCATCATTTACCACATAGAAAAGGTCTCCGCCGTCAGGAACTTCAGATAAGCCCAGAATTTCAACAGGCATAGAAGGTCCTGCCTTTTTCACTCTCTGACCTTTGTCATCCATCATGGCTCTTACTCTGCCTACCGCCGTACCTGCAACAATGATGTCTCCTATTTTCAATGTGCCGTTTTGTACAAGTACCGTTGCTACCGGCCCTCTTCCTTTATCCAGCTGGGCTTCAATAACAGTTCCTTTGGCATTTCTATCCGGATTTGCTTTCAATTCCTGCATTTCGGCTACAAGCAATATCATCTCCAATAAATTGTCAATGCCTTCCTGCTTTTTTGCAGAAACAGGAACACAAATAGTATCTCCGCCCCATTCTTCAGGAACAAGCCCGTATTCGGTCAACTCCTGTTTAACTCTCTCAGGGTTGGCACCTTCCTTATCGATTTTGTTAATAGCAACAATTATGCTTACATTGGCAGCCTTTGCATGGTTTATGGCTTCTATGGTCTGAGGCATGATACCATCATCTGCCGCAACAACCAATATCGCAATATCGGTAACCTGGGCACCTCTGGCCCTCATGGCAGTAAATGCCTCGTGGCCGGGTGTATCCAAAAAGGTAATTTCCTTACCGTTCACCTTTACTCTCGATGCACCAATATGCTGTGTAATTCCTCCGGCTTCGGTTGAGGTAACATTGGTTTTCCTTATTGCATCAAGCAAGGACGTCTTACCGTGGTCAACATGGCCCATAACGACTACTACAGGAGGTCTGGGCTTCAGCTTCGCAGGATCATCTTCAACATCATTAAACAACTTGTCTTCCTCTGTGATAATAATTTCTTTTTCAACCTTAGCCCCAAAATCTTCACTAATCAGTGCCGCTGTTTCGTAATCAATGGTTTGATTAACAGCCGCCATAACTCCCAACATCATCAGTTTTTTAATAACTTCCGTTGCAGGTACATTAAGTCTTCCGGCAAGCTCACCAACAGTTATTTCTTCCGGTATTTTAATTTCCAGCTTCTCTCTCTTGATCTTTTGGGATTTCGCCTGAATCTTATTCAAATTCTCATTATTTCCTTTGTCTGATTTTTGCTTTGATGAGCTTCTTTTTATTTTTTGTTTGCTCTTTCCCTCATCTTTTATATGATCCGGAACCAATTCTTCAATCTTGTCAATATCAAATTTTTCCAAATCAACTACCGAAGCACGTGTATCAAAATATCTGCCCTTGCGGGTTGCTTTAGGCATACCCTGATCGTCTTTGCTTACATGGACATCTTTCTTTTCTTCCGCATGCTTCTGTGCAGCATTTGCTTTATCATTTCCTGCTTCTGCTTTTTTGCCCTGTTTGGTTTCATGGCTCTGATGATTGCTTTCATCATATTGTTGTGTCAATGCTTCCAATACAATATCAATATCATTTTCTTCCAATGTACTCATATGATTTTTTACTTCAATATCATAATCATGCAATTTATCAATAATCACTTTGCTTGTAACATCCAAATCTCTTGCCAATTCATAAACTCTTGGTTTGGACAAAATCACTCACCCCCGTTAACTTTTTATTGTCCATACTAAAATACTTGCATTTTATATAAATTAATAATAGCTTTTGCAAAATTTTCGTCGGTAACCGCCAGTACTGCCCTGTATTCTTTTCCAATACATTTGCCAAGTACTTCTTTTGTTCCTATTTCAATCATGTCGATTCCTCGTAAAGCGCACATATTTCTGAAGCTTTCCCTTGTATTCTCTGAACAATCAACTGCCATAATCAGCAGCTTGCTTTTTCCTCTTTTAATTTCCTTTTCGCAATTGCTTTCGCCTGATACAACCTTTCCTGCTTTTTGAGCAAGTCCTATCATAGAAAATATTTTATCCTTCATCGGACTTCTCCAGTTCTTCCTCTAACTGCTTGTATATTTCATCATCGATTTGCTGAGAAAATGCTTTTTCAAAACGCTTTGCTTTCCTTGCCTTCAAAAAGCAGTCCTTATTGTTGCAAATGTATGCTCCTCGTCCGGGCTTCTTTCCTTTAAAATCAATTGATATTTCACCCTGTTGATTTTTCACAACCCGAATCAACTCTCTTTTCGGCTTCATTTCCTGACAGCCCAGGCACATTCTTAGAGGTATTTTCCTTTGCTTTTGCATCCATAACACCCCCTGCATGATTCAATGAATGGTCTTATTCATTAGCTTGTGACTCACTCTTTATATCAATCTTCCAACCGGTTAATTTTGCAGCAAGGCGAGCATTCTGCCCTTCCTTTCCAATTGCCAAAGACAATTGATAGTCCGGCACAATAACCTTCGCAGATTTTTCTTCTTCATTTACAGTTACGCTTAATACCTTTGCAGGACTTAAACTTGCCGCAATATATTTTTCCGGGTCAGGACTCCATTCAATAATATCGATTTTTTCGCCTTTCAACTCATCAACAATAACCTGTACCCTGTTTCCCTTCTGTCCTACACACGCACCTACAGGATCCACATTGGGATCGGAGGAATAAACAGCTATCTTGGTTCTTGAGCCTGCTTCACGGGAGATACTTTTTATTTCCACAATTCCTTCATAAATTTCAGGCACTTCCTTTTCAAAAAGCCTCTTGACCAGTCCCGGATGGGTACGCGATATAAGGATCTGAGGACCCTTTGTGGTCTTTTTTACTTCCATAACATAAACCTTAATACGGTCATTATAATTATATTCTTCCCCGGGTATCTGCTCACTGGGAGTTAATAAGGCTTCTATCTTTCCAAGCTCCACAATGACATTCTTTTTCTCGACCCTTTGAACAATCCCTGTCAATATATCATTTTCCTTGCTGGTAAACTCCTCATAAATAACTCCGCGCTCCGCTTCCCTTATTCGCTGTACGACAACCTGCTTTGCCGTCTGAGCAGCAATCCTTCCAAATGTTTTGGGAGTTACTTCTATTTCAACATAATCACCAAGATTATACTTTTTACTAATTTTATGCGCTGCATCAAGGCTAATCTCAAGCAAATCGTTTTCAACCTTTTCCACTACCTGCTTTCTGGCATATACCTTCACTTCACCGGAAACTCGGTCAATATTTACAAAAACATTCTGCGACGAACCAAAATTACGTTTATATGCAGAGATTAGTGCCGCCTCAATCGCATCTAATAATATCTCTTTACTTATATGCTTTTCTTTTTCAATTTGTTCTAATGCATTAATGAATTCAGAATTCATTTTTATAAGCCTCCCCTGTTCATTCATTGACAATTGTCAATTCTTTATTGATAGCAATGCAATAAAATACGATTCTATTTTATATCATCAATATAATATTTTACCGGTCTATAAATCAGCAATTAACTTGACAAATGCTGCTTCCTTGCGCTGTATTTCAATAACATTACCATCATCTATTCTTAAAAAAATCCTGTTGTCCTGGTAATCCTGAAGTATTCCTGACAATACTTTTGCTCCATAGAGAGGCTTATAAAGCTTAACCTCAATCATGTGACCCTTATACTTCTGAAAATCCTTGTCCTTTTTTAGAGGTCTCTCAATTCCCGGCGACGATACTTCCAGGAAATAGCTCTGTTCTATAGGGTCTACCTCATCCAGCTTTTCGCTCAGTTCTCTGCTGACAGCCTCACAATCATCCAGGTCAACACCATTAGGTTTATCGATAAATACTCTCAGGAACCAGTCCGGACCTTCTTTTACAAATTCAATATCAACGATTTCACAATCATTTTTACTGGCAATAGGTAAAGCTAATTCATACACGATGTCTTCAACTTTTGCCTTTGGCAATCCAGATACCCTCTTTCCATTATCATTAGTCAATATATATGAATTTGAACTCATATGGTTATTATACCACTACAACTTTTTATTATTTTGCGCCTTAAATGTGAAAATACAATACGAAAGAGTGGGATACAACCGCCCACTCTTTTCCATACGCCTAAGTATATGTGTTCACGTTTATATTATATCACTGTTTTAAATATTTAGCAACTTTTTTTTATCTATCTAAAATAAACTAATTTGACTTGTTTCAGGCAAATCTTTAAGGCATCCGTGCTGCTGCAAAATCTCAATAACGGTTTTGCTGACCTTTGCTCTGGTTCTTAAATCATCAACCGATAAAAATTCGGCTTCATTTCTTGCTTCTACAATACTTTTCGCTGCAGCAACCCCGCAGCCTTGAAGTGCATTAAGAGGCGGTAATATGCCTTCCCCTGTATCAAGGAATTTTACAGCATCCGATTTATACAAGTCCACAGGAAGAAACTTAATACCCCTGCAGTACATTTCGTTGCATACTTCCAATATGGTTAATACATTTCTTTCTTTCGCACTAATATCATTGCCTTTTGCTTCAAGCTCCTTTATTTTGCTTCTTACACGCTCTACTCCGTGAGTCATCAATTCTGCATCAAAGTCATCCGCTCTAACGGTAAAATACGCAGTATAAAAGGCAGTCGGGTAATGAACCTTAAAATAAGCAATTCTGAAAGCCATCATAACATATGCAACCGCATGCGCCTTTGGAAACATATATTTAATCTTTTTGCAGGAATCGATATACCATTCCGGCACATTATTTTCTCTCATAATTGCTTCGTCTTCTTCTTTCAATCCTTTCCCCTTACGCACGCTTTCCATTATTTTGAAAGCCTGCTTGGCCGGTACCCCCTTATAAATGAGATAAAGCATGATATCATCACGGGTACATATAACCTCCGACAGTGTAGCCGTTCCGGCCCGCACCAAATCCTGCGCATTGTTAAGCCATACGTCGGTGCCGTGTGACAGCCCACTGATTCTGACTAATTCGGCAAAAGTTTTAGGTTTTGTATCCACCAGCATTTGCCGCACAAATTTTGTTCCAAACTCAGGAACAGCAAATGTACCCACCTCACTGCCAATTTCCTCCGGACTCACTCCAAGGGCTTCGGTACTTGTAAACAGGCTCATTGTTGCAGAATCTCCGATAGGTATCTCCCTGGCATTAACACCTGTAAGGTCTTCAAGCATTCGAATTACGGTAGGGTCATCATGTCCTAATATGTCCAGCTTCAGCAGCCTTCCGCTTATGGAATGGTAATCAAAGTGGGTGGTAATAATACTTGAATCCGGGTCATCAGCAGGATGTTGAATAGGACAGAACTCATAGATTTCATTTTTTCTTGGTACAATCATAACTCCACCCGGATGCTGTCCTGTTGTTCTTTTGATACCCGTACAGCCTTTTACAAGTCTGTTGATTTCCGCATTATGAACAACCTTTCCTCGTTCTTCGAGATATTTTTTAACAAAACCGTAGGCGGTTTTCTCCGCTATGGTGCCTATAGTACCTGCCCTGAATACATGCCCTTCTCCGAACAATTCTTCGGTATACTTATGTGCAATCGGCTGATAATCTCCTGAGAAGTTCAAATCTATATCAGGCTCTTTGTCTCCGTCAAACCCCAAAAATGTTTCAAAAGGTATGTCATGCCCGTCTTTATTATATTTGGTGCCGCATTTAGGACAGTTCTTGTCGGGCATGTCAACACCTGAGCCGACGGAACCATCGGTAATAAACTCGGAATTTTTGCATTTCGGGCATACATAATGAGGCGGAAGAGCATTTACTTCGGTAATCCCTGCCAAAAAAGCCACAAAGGATGAACCTACGGAACCTCTTGATCCTACAAGGTAACCATCGCTTAATGACTTCCATACCAGCTTTTGGGCAATAATATACATAACTGAAAAACCGTGCTTAATAATAGAATTTAATTCTTTATCCATTCTGTCCTTTACAATTTTGGGCAATGGGTCACCATATATTTCTACTGCCTTGCTGATGGAAAGCCTTTGTATCTCTTCTTCGGCTCCAGGAATTTCAGGAGGAAATGTTTCATCCGGTATTGGCTTGACAAACTCAATCATTTCTGCGATTTTATTGGTATTTTCCACTACTACTTCATAGGCTTTTTCCTGCCCCAGATACTCGAATTCCTGCAGCATCTCATCGGTTGTTCTGAGATATAGAGGCGCCTGATTATCTGCATCGGCAAACCCCTGTCCTGCCATTAATATTCTGCGAAATACTTCGTCTTGAGGGTCAAGAAAATGAACATCACAGGTGGCTACTACCGGCTTATTGTACTGCTCACCCAAATTCACAATCTTTTTATTGATATTCTTTAAATCCTGAATGCTTTCAAGCCTGCCACTGTCTACCATAAACTGATTATTGCCCAAAGGCTGTATTTCCAGATAGTCATAGAATTTGACAATCCTGGACAATTCCTCATCCGACTTGCCTTCAAGTATGGCTCTGTATAACTCGCCTGCCTCGCAGGCAGAGCCTATCATCAAGCCTTCCTTATATTGCATGTACAAGCTTTTAGGTACCCTTGGCTTCTTGTAAAAATATTTTAAGTGCGATTCGGATATAATCTTGTATAAATTTTTTAATCCTGCCTGGTCTTTTACAAGTATAACTGCGTGATAGGAGTCCATGCTTTTTATGTCCTTGTCTCCTGCAAGTGCGCTGTTAATATCACGAATATATGTAATTTCCCGCTGTCTAAGCATATCCATACATTTAATAAAAATTTCCGCCGTTGCTCCTGCATCATCAACTGCCCGATGATGATTCTCCAGCTTTACATTCAAATGCTTTGCCACAACATTCAAACGATGTCTTTTTAATTCAGGAAACAAGGCCCTGGTCAATTCAAGAGTGTCCAAAATACAATACTGAAAGGGCTTATTGTACCTTCCGGCGTTAACCTTTATAAAGCCTGTATCAAATTGAGCATTATGCGCAACTAATACACAATCCTTGCTAAAATTTAAAAAGCTCTCCAATACTTCTTCAATTTCCGGAGCATCCTTAACCATTTCATCCGTAATACCGGTCAGTTCAACAATTTTGTCGGGTATAGGTATTTTGGGATTTACAAATGTACTAAAACGGTCTGTTATTTTTCCCCTGCTAACCTTAACCGCTCCTATTTCAATAATTCTGTCCGTAGAAGCATTCAAGCCTGTAGTTTCAATATCAAAGACCACAAAATCACCGTCTAATGTGGTATCCGACGGATTATACACAATAGCGGCACTGTCGCTTACAAGATAACATTCTACACCATAAATAATCTTGATATTATTTTTCTTCCCTGCTTCATATGCTTCAGGATATGCCTGAACTACACCGTGGTCGGTTATTGCAACGGCAGGATGTCCCCATTTTGCAGCCCTTCTAACCAAATCCTTAACGGAAGAAACACCATCCATGGCACTCATTTGTGTATGAAGATGCAGTTCTACTCTTTTTTTCGCTGCATCGTCCTGTCTTTCTGTTTTTTGAGTTTCCATAATATCATAAGCAAAAATGATAAGCTCCCTTGCATATTTATCATATTGGGCTTCACCTCTGACTTTTACTCTCACTCCCTCTTTCAGGTGCTCTTCTATTTCAGGAAACTTGTCCTTGCTGCTAAAAAATTTAACGGTAATCGATGATGTATAATCGGTCATATCAAAAGATACTATGTATCTTTCGCCTTTTATCTCCTTTACATCAACTGCAAAAATGTCACCTTCTATAATTACCCGGCCTGATTCCGAATTCACCTCCGATATGGATAGATGCTCACCCGAAAAATTCTTTCCCAGAATAACATTGGAATCGGCACCTGCATGATTCTTTGCCGGGTTCTTTGCAGGTAATTCTGAATTACTCTGTTCAAGTGCCTTTGAAATAATCTCGGCTTCTTGCTTTTCCTTAAATTCAAAATATTCGTTTTTTCCTTTATCGACTTTATGAGCATTGATTAATTCAACATCAATTTTTTCTCCGAATTCGTCCTGAATTAATGACTCTATTATTTTATCGCATCGATGGCTTCTCAACAGTTCCGCTCCGCCATATTTTAACTCGATTGTCATTTTGTTTCCAATATGCCTACACACACTTTCAGACAGCAAACTGTGACTGATAGGGAATTGTTTTTCAAGATAGTATTTAATACTGTCGTAATAATTGCTCAAATAGCCGTCTTCTTTATTAAAGTCTGAATATTTAACATGAATTGCAAAATCTCCAAGCTCATATGCCCGAATTACGGCTTCCCTAAGCCTATCGATTTCCTGCTTGCTGATTAAGCTGTCAAGCTTAACGGTAACATCAATCTTCCTTGTTTTTCTGTAAACCTTCGTTGCAATAATCTGTGAATTTGCAAGAATTCTGCTTAAATCATTATGTACTTTTATTTCGGGAAAAAGTTTGATTATGCTGTATTGACCAACTTTATTAGAAGACATAGCAAACCCCTCTTTTATCTTTCTCGTGCGAGACTTAAACCTCGAAGAATTTCCCAGTACATTTTTATCCGTGCCTGTACACCTTTCTTCCAGCCAAGCTTTTCTTCTTTCATAATGTGAGACATATTCTTCAGCATTACCCTTGTATATGGAATATTGTACTTCCTTACACACCTTGTAAGGGCTATCTCCACACCAAATTTGGTCATCTCCATATTACATATCTTATCTAAAACATCTCTTCTCACGGCTCTTTGCCCTGATAAAAACGGAGAAATCTTTTGGGCCAGGTCGGTGGAAAAGCGACCGTCTTCAAAAACTCCTACAGACATTCCATAATCATTGTCAAGTACTGGTTTAAGCAAAGCTTTAACATGATTTTGGGTCAATCCCAAAAGATCCGCATCCAAAAATAGCACAATATCTCCGCTGCAGCAATCCAATCCGGCTTTCATTGCACCGCCCTTGCCAAGATTGGCAGGAAGCTCAATCACTTTTGCCCCGGCCTGCCGGGCAACTTGTGCCGTATGATCTGTGGAACCGTCACTGACAACTATCACCTCATGAATTTCATCCATCTCCAAAAGCACTTGAATAACCTTTCCAACCGTACGTTCTTCATTATAAGCAGGTATGATAGCACTGACAACCATGATGATCTTCCTTTCAAATGATAATCCTCACAGTCATACAATGTCATGAATGCAACATCCCCTGTTTACGTTCTGGAACTCCTCTCTACTCCATAAGCTCAATTTCTTTGAGTAGTTCTTCTATCAATTCTTCTTCCGGTACCTTTTTTATTATTTTACCTTTTTTAAATATTAATCCCACACCGTCACCACCGGCTATACCTATATCTGCTTCCCGCGCTTCACCGGGGCCGTTAACGGCACAGCCCATAACTGCTACCTTAATAGGCTTATTGCTGTTTTGAAGTTTTTGCTCCACCGCATTGGCTATATGAATAAGATCTATCCGGCAGCGTCCGCAGGTTGGACAAGAAATTAATTCAATACCTTCTTTTTTCAGGCCCAAAGATTTTAATATCTGAATGCCGACCTTTACTTCCTCTACGGGGTCATCGGTAAGGGAAACCCTTATGGTATCCCCTATTCCGTCTGCCAATAGTGAACCTATTCCTATGGCTGACTTTATGGTTCCGGACCAAATCGTACCAGCTTCGGTCACACCAAGATGCAGAGGGTAATCTGCTTTCCGGGACATAAGCCTGTATGCTTCAATGGTCATTGGAACATTGGAGGCCTTAAGAGATATTACAATGTCCGTAAAGTTATTATCCTCAAGCAGGCGCACATGCTTGAGAGCGCTTTCCACCATTGCTTCGGGTGTAGGACCGCCATACTTTTCCAGCAGTTCCTTTTCGATAGAGCCCGAATTTACACCAATCCTTATAGGAATTTTCCTGTCCTTTGCAGCCTCCGTTACTTCCTTTACTTTCTCTCTGCTGCCTATGTTGCCGGGATTAATCCTGATTTTATCAATTCCTCTTTGAATACATTCAATGGCAAGTCTGTAGTCAAAATGGATATCTGCCACCAATGGAATCCTTACATGCTTTTTTATTTCCGATACCGCCTGTGCCGCTTCCATATCCGGTATGGCTATGCGCACTATGTCGCAGCCTGCCTGTTCCAATTGAATAATCTGGTCTATGGTTGCTTTTATATTTCTTGTATCGGTATTGGTCATTGACTGAACGGAAATTGGTGCATCTCCGCCTATGCCTGTGCCACCAACTTTAACACACTTTGTATTTCTGCGGTTTATCAACTTATTCATTTACACCTCTTCTTATTAAGCACCAAATATTCTGGCAATATCATTAAAAGTTATAAAAATCATTAGTAAAATAAGCATTGCAAAGCCTATCATGTGAACTAATCCTTCTTTTTCCGGATTTATGGGCTTTCTTCTTATACCTTCAATTAATAAAAACAAAATTCTGCTGCCATCCAAAGCCGGAATGGGCAAAAGATTAAAAACTCCAAGATTAATACTTATTATTGCCGCAAGCATAAGCAGCGGTCCAATGCCAATACTTGCAGCCGTTCCAATTTCCTTTACAATTCCTACCGGTCCGGACATTTGATTAATACTGAGCCGGCCAGTAATTAAGTCACCTAAAGAAAAAAGCACATATTTACTATAAAAAATTGTCTTGAAAAAGGAATTATAAATTATATTGTAAAATGAAAGCTTTTCAACCTTAGCCTTATATCCCAGCAAGTAACTATTGCTTTCTTCACTGTACTCAGGAGTTATCCTAATGGGAGCCAATCTCTTGCCGTCTCTTTCAATCGTAACCTCAACAGGCCTATCCTGTGTACTCATCAGATAAAATACAATATCATCCTGAATATGAACTCTGGTATTGTCAATTCGAATAATTCTGTCCCCCGGCTGCAATCCCGCCTTTTGTGCAGGCATACCCTCCATTAATTCGTCTATAACAGGCTTTACAACACTGCCGGACATATTGGTAATAATAATGAAAATCAGAAAACCTAATATAAGGTTCATGACAGCTCCCGCAACAACAACAGCGATTCTTGCCGGAAGAGATTTTTTGTTGAATGCTCTTTCGTCATCTGAATGCTCGTCCTCGCCTTCCATCTTAACATATCCGCCAATAGGCAATGCCCTGAGGGAATACATGGTATCTCCTTTTTTAAATTTGCCAAGTAATGGCCCCATGCCTATTGCAAACTCATGAACCTTAATATCAACCAGCTTTGCAATGCTAAAATGCCCCAGCTCATGAAAAAAAATTAAAAATGCGAAAACAACAATAGCAGAAATTGCAGTAATCAATCAAACCACCAACCCTAATTTATATTTGACCTAACACTTTAAATTTTTGGATAAAACAAATTCCCTTGCCCAACCATCGGCATTTACAATATCCTGTAATAAGGGGACTTTTATATTCTTATGTTCTTTCATTGTTTCCTCAATTATTTCAGAAATATCTGTAAAACCAATTTTGTTTTCCAAAAACAACTGTACCGCAATTTCATTTGCGGCATTTAGTACCACCGGCATGGTTCCGCCTTCCTCTGCCGCCTTATACGCAAGCTTGAGGCAGCTGAATGTCTCATAATCCGGCTCAGCAAATGTCAAGGTATTTTCCTTCAAAAAATTCAAGGAATCCGTTTGTGATGCTTTTCTATGAGGATAAGTGAAAGCATATTGAATAGGCAATTTCATATCCGGCACACCCATTTGTGCAATAATGGAGTTATCTACAAACTCTACCATTGAGTGTATAATGCTTTGCGGATGTATGACTACTTTTATCCTGTCAACCGATACATTAAACAACCACATTGCTTCAATAATTTCTAATCCTTTGTTCATCAGCGTTGCCGAATCTATACTTATCTTGTTTCCCATATTCCACTTGGGATGCTTTAATGCTCTCTCAGGTGTCACATGCTTAAGTTCATCCTTATTTTTACTCAAAAAAGGGCCGCCTGAAGCAGTCAATATCAAGTTTTTAATGGCTGAATGTTCCTTATTTCCCTGAAGACACTGAAATATTGCCGAATGCTCACTATCTACAGGTATTATTGAAATATTATGTTTACGGGCTTCTTCCATGACAATCCGACCGGCCGTTACAAGCGTTTCCTTGTTCGCAAGGGCAATATGCTTTCCTTCCTGAATAGCCTGGAGGGTAGGAATAAGCCCCACAATCCCGACAACAGAAGTCAATACCATCTCCGCCTGAGGAATAACCGCCGCTTCAATTAAACCCTCCAACCCAGAAACCACTTTTGTTACGGTATCCTGTATTCTTGTTTTCAATATATGGGCATGCTCTTCACTCATTACTGCCGCAACTGCAGGACGATATTTTCTTATTTGCTGCTCAAGCAAATCTATTCTGGTATTTGTAGATAAGCCCCAAACCTTAATATCCCCAAGATGATCAACAACATCTAATGCTTGAGTACCAATAGAACCGGTAGAACCTAAAATTGATATATTTTTAAACATCATTCATGCTCCCTTATTAATTCAATGAATCAATTACTATATCACTTTAAAAAATATCAGATAATAATATACCAACGGTGCTACAAAAATCACACTGTCAAATCTATCCATAATGCCTCCGTGACCTGGCATAATATTTCCGAAATCTTTTATGCCATATTTTCTCTTTATAACAGAAGCAGATAAATCACCAAGCTGACCCATGATGGAACACAGCAATCCAAGAACGGACAGGTTTGCATAATTTACACTATATAAATACATCTTTTCTACCATAAAACCAAACAAAATAAACGACAAAACACAGCCGATGATTCCACCTAATGAACCTTCTATTGTTTTTTTGGGGCTTACTTCAGGAAATAGCTTATGCCTGCCAAAAAAGGTTCCTGCAAAAAATGCACAGGTATCTGTCATCCAGGCACCGATAAAAATAAGCCATACTAAAATTTTACCATTTGGCAGCATTCTGGTAAAGGTAATATGCGAAAGAAGAAAACAAATATACACGGAAGCAAAAAATACTGCGGAAATGTCGCCAAACACTATTATCTTATGATATTTCAGTATGATTATGAACAATGCCATAATATATATATATAATAACATTAATATCATTTCTCTTTGCAAATACGGTAATATTATAAGAATAATACTCCCGCCGAAGCAGGCAAATATCAATGGCTTTTGCTTAATATAGCCAAGTGCTGTCAATAATTCATAAAGCGCCATGATGGAAATAACAGCAACACCTATACCAACAAATATTTCATTGGACAATAATACTATTACAAGCAAAACCAACCCAATGATTGCACTAATGAATCTTGTCCCAATCATACCTATACTCCCCCAAATCTTCTTTCCCTTAGCTGATAATCTCTGATAGCCTCTAATAAATCGTCTGAAGTAAAATCGGGCCAAAATATATTGGAAAACCAAAACTCCGAATATGCCGATTGCCATAAAAGAAAATTACTAAGCCGGAGTTCACCGCTTGGCCTTATAATCAAATCAGGATCCTTTAACCCCTTCGTGTACATATAATTGGATATTAGATCTTCATTGATATCCTGAACGCCAATTTGACCTTTTTCATAATCCTTAAGCATATTTTTAAATGCACGTACAATTTCATCTCTTCCGCCATAATTAATTGCTATATTTAAAAGAAGTCCCGTATTTTCTTCCGTAAGCTTTTCGGTTCTGATAATCTGCTCCTGTATTTCATCCGAAAGCTGAGAAGTGTCACCAATTACTTTTATAACAATGTTTCTTCCTGCCAATTGTCTTTCAGCGTCTTTTAAATACTCCAACAATAAATTCATAAGAGCATCGACTTCATCCTTAGGCCTTTTCCAATTCTCTGTTGAAAAAGCATATACGGTTAATATTTTAACCCCGATATTATTACAGAAATCGGTTATCTTTTTCAATGTCTGGGCTCCTGCCCGATGTCCGGCCTGGCGCGGCAATGAACGTTTTTTGGCCCACCGCCCGTTTCCGTCCATGATTATTGCTATGTGTTCGGGTATATTATCATAATCAATGGATACGGTTTCATTTTTATGCTTAAATTTATTGAAGAGCTTTTTTATATCAATACTCAAAGCTTTAACCCCCTGCGGTTAATGTATTGTAAAATAATGAAAACAAGACCCCTCTTATGAGGGGTCAACGAGATATCATGTACGACACACTACTACTTCCACTGAAGATGAATCCAAACATTTTGTTCTTATTACTCTTTCGGAACCGCAGCTGTTTTGACTGCTGTCCTTTTTTAGTGGCGGCTTCGTATGTAAAACTTTAATATTAACAAACCCGCTCTTTAACAGCATCATCTTCCCTTGTTCCCATTCATAGCCCAAAATATCAGGAAACATATTATACCTCTAAAATCTCCTTTTCTTTATTGGCAACAATTGTATCGATTTCCTTAATATAGTTGTCAGTAAGGCGCTGCATATCCTTTTCTATATCCTTATAGTCATCCTCAGTAATTTCAGAATTCTTTTTCTGAACCTTAAATGCATCCAGCGCATCCCTTCTTATCGACCTGATAGCAATTTTTGCATCTTCGCCTTTCTTATGTACAACCTTTACTAACTCCTTCCTTCTTTCCTCTGTAAGAGGCGGAAAGATTAGTCTGATTACTTTTCCATCGTTATTAGGAGTAATTCCTATGTCTGATTTAAGCAAGGCTTTTTCAATCTCTTTTACAATGCCTGCATCCCAAGGTTGAATGACAAGCATTCTGGCTTCAGGAACCGATACATTGCCTAGCTGTGTAACCGGTGTAGGTACCCCATAATAATCCACAGTAACCTTTTCGAGAATAGCAGGATTTGCTCTTCCGGCCCTGATGCCCACAAGTTCCTCTTCCAATACACTTATGGTCTTTTTCATTTTGCCTTCGATTTCTTTATAAGTGCTTGCCATAATTCACATCACTCCTTTACTAATGTACCTATATGTTCTCCCATGATAACCCTAATAATATTTTCAGGTTGATTTAAACCAAATACCATAAGCGGTATATTATTATCCATACAAAGAGATGTGGCTGTAGAATCCATAACCCCTAGACCACGGTTAAGGATATCGATATATGAAAGCTGATCAAATTTGACTGCGTTAGGATTAAGTTCCGGATCGGAATCGTATACTCCATCAACCTTCTTTGCCAATAATATAATATCCGCATCAATCTCCGCTGCTCTGAGTGCTGCAGTAGTATCGGTTGAAAAGAAAGGATTACCGGTACCGCATGCGAATATAACCACTCTGCCTTTTTCCAAATGTCTTACTGCTTTTCCTCTGATATAGGGTTCTGCTATTTGCCTCATTTCAATAGCTGTTTGAACTCTTGTAGGAATATTTCTGGCTTCCAGCGCATCCTGCAGGGCTAAAGCATTAATTACCGTAGCGAGCATTCCCATGTGATCTGCTCTGGTTCTGTCCATATTCTTGCCGCTTCTGCCTCTCCAGAAGTTTCCTCCGCCTACCACGATAGCAACCTGCACACCTAAATCAATACATTTCTTTATCTGATCAGAAATGGCACTAATAGTATCGGCATCAAGACCAAATTTGCCTTTTCCGGCAAGTGCCTCACCGCTTACCTTTAAAATGACTCTTTTATACTTTGGACCCATAAAGCTTCCTCCATCTAATAATATGTTCTACAATTTATTCTAAATTCCTTCTATGAATATAAATTTCTTTAAAAAAGGAACACATTAATTGTGTTCCTATATTCATAAAAGGTACAATCCAACTTTACTGCACCATTTTTAATACTTCGTCAGCAAAGTTGTCCTCACGTTTTTCAATACCTTCTCCTTTTTCAAAACGAACAAATCTTCTGATTACAATATTTTCTCCGATTGTAGCAATTTTCTCGTTTAAAAGGTCCTGTATTGACTTGTCAGGGTCTTTAATATAAGGCTGGTCTAATAGGCAAACTTCCTTGTAAAACTTTTCTAGTCTTCCTTCAACCATTTTATCAACGATTTTTTCAGGCTTGCCCTCATTTAAAGCCTGTGCTCTTAAAATCTCTTTTTCTTTTTCAAGTACTTCGGCAGGGACTTCTGCTCTGCTTACATACTGAGGATTCGCTGCTGCGATTTGCATTGCTATGTCTTTTACAAATTCTTTAAAAGCTTCATTCTTGGCTACGAAATCTGTTTCGGAATTCACTTCCACCAATACTCCAATCCTACCGTTGCCATGTATGTATGCCTCTACCAATCCTTCGGCAGCAATTCTACCAGCTTTTTTGGCTGCAGCTGCCAAGCCCTTTTCTCTTAATATTTCTATAGCCTTTTCCATATCACCATTTGCTTCTGTTAAAGCCTTTTTACAATCCATCATTCCACAACCGGTTCTTTCACGCAGTTCTTTAACTTTTTCAGCAGTAATCATAATCATACCTCCTATAAATCTCTTATATATTCTTTATCAATAATATGTTTTTATACAAATAATCAGCAAACCTAAAATAATACCCAGTCTACTGCAAGACTGGGTATTATTTTATTCTGCTACTTCAGCGACTTCAGCAACTTCTTCTGTTGAACTCTCAGCTACTATTTGTTCTCCCTGTCTTCCTTCAAGTATAGCATCAGCAATCTTTGATGCAATTAACTTTACAGCCCTTATAGCGTCATCATTTCCTGGTATTACATAGTCTACTTCTTCTGGGTCGCAGTTTGTATCTACAATGGCTACAACAGGAATACCTAACTTCCGTGCTTCAGCAATTGCTATTTTTTCTTTTCTTGGATCAACAACAAATAGTGCTCCCGGAAGCTTCTTCATATCCTTGATACCACCAAGGTATTTTTCAAGCTTTTCTCTTTCTCCTTTAAGCTTGATAACTTCCTTTTTCGGCAACAGATCAAATGTACCATCTTCTTCCATCTGCTTTAATTGGTTCAACCTGTCAATACGCTTACGTATCGTTTTAAAGTTCGTCAGCATGCCACCCAACCATCTTGCATTTACATAGTACATGTTTGATCTTTCTGCTTCTTCCTTAATAGAATCCTGTGCTTGCTTCTTTGTGCCGACAAAGAGGACATCTTCTCCATTCATTGCTACTTCACGAATAAAGTAATATGCCTCTTCAATCTTTTTTACTGTTTTTTGCAGGTCAATAATATAAATACCGTTTCTTTCAGTAAATATATATTCAGCCATCTTAGGATTCCATCTTCTTGTCTGATGACCGAAATGAACACCTGCTTCAAGCAATTGCTTCATTGAAATAACTGACATATTTACACCTCCTGGTTTTTATACCTCCATCATAATCATTTTCCCGAAAAACCTGAAAACAATATCAGGAACCTTTTCAGGAATCTTAAGATGTGCGTATTTTTTCCTATAGTAGTTTACCACAGTTAAAAGCGTTGCGCAACTATTTTTTTATTTTTTCTTCTTGATTCCCAGCAATAATTCTATCTCACCTTGTCCTCTGTTTAATTCACGTGCAATTTCCCTGACACTCATGCCTTCCTGGTACATTTTTTGGGCAATACTGTCGCTGGAATTCATATCATGGTTTTTAGACAGGCTCATGTAAATATTATTATTTGCCTGTTTATTATTTTCATTCCCCTTTGAATCAGCAACAGGCTTTTCCGAATTCTCTGCATAATCCTTATGAATACTGTCAAGCAGTTCCTGACATTGAATAATTTTTTGCTTTAAATTCTCTGCAGCATCCATAAACAGCTTCTGCGATTCTTCCGTCCGTGAGACAACGTAATCTGAAATATTATTCAATTCATTGAGCATCATATCTGCGTTGTCAATAGCTTCTTCCAGTTCTCTGGACTTCTCCTCAATTAATTCTATATGTTTTTTTAAAAATCTTTTGTTATTATGTAATATTAAAAAAAAATGTATAATATTTATTATTATAATCACAACAACCCAAATGATGTTCTCCACTTTATACTCTCCTATACTGTAATATCAATAATACTTCCTACAGATTTTTTTTGTTTCTCGCTTTTATCCGTATTTTTCTCTTCTTTATGAGATGACTCACTATCCTTCTTTTTTTTAGACGGTTCATATTGATTTCTTCCACCCTGCTTCTCCCGAATAACTGCCTTGTCTGTTTTATCTGTTGAGTTTACTTTTTCCAATGACCGTTCAATTTCATGCCTGTTATTCATTGCAATCTGACTTTGATTAATATAGCCTTTTTGGTTTAATTCATTTTGTATTTTCACCGTCTCAGAGGTCTTTGGAACCATCATTTGATAATCTATCGGCTTAATTCCCATACCAACCATCCCTTTGAAATGTCGTCAGTACTATTTTTCATATGGACCGATTCTTATATCTGCCTTATCCCGATATAAAGTTGCGTATTTTATAGGTTCTTTTACATACATTTTACAAGTACCAATGGATACCCTGGTTCCCGGATATATAATTACAGATGCTTTTATCTTTCCATACCCTTCTTCTTCCATTTTGCCTTCTACATATTCAACTTCGTTTTTTAGTTCCTGAAGCCTTGCCGCCAAATAATCCCTGGTACTTATAGATTTTTCCAACAGATTTTGCTTGCTCTGATCCAAATTGTTGGCTAACTTAAATCGATTTAATAGCTGTATGGCTTGTTCTGTTTTAGTAATTTCACTTTCTGTTTTTTCAATCTCCTCTTTGAGGAACTTATATCTTTCTTTATATATGGGGTCCGTACCTACATCTAATTCGGTCACTGTTTCCATGACGGAGCCTATCACCTTTGCCCGTATTTCTTTCCCTACCTTTGCATTTCCGCCTACAATGAGCCCCTTCTTTCCTCCTAATTCAAGGATTCCTCCACACTGAACCGTACTGTGCATGATGGCTTCACAACTTATATTCTCTGCTGCAGTTATACTGCTGTTTTCAATATATTTTGCAGTAATGCTTTTATCCGAAATCAACACTCCTCTGTTTGCACCCTGCATCCCTCTTCTTAATACAATATCTCCTCCGGCTTTAATATAAGCTCCTTCAACTACGCCCTGAACCTCAACCGTTCCGCCTGCCTCTATTGAAAACCCAGTCAAAACATTCCCTCTTACTACTACATTACCTACAAAGTTTATATTTCCGGTAGAACTGTCAACATTACCAAGTACCTCATATAACTGAAATACATTGATTTTTCTATCGGAAATTACTACCTGTCCGTCAATTGCAGCAGTTAAAACCAAACCATCATCTGATATATTAACATTCTTGCCTCTGGGAGGGATAACAGGCTTTCCGGAAACTGCAAGCAATTGCTGTCCTATGACATTCATACCGTTTCTCCCCGGTACCGGAGGCGTAATTGTAGCAAGCACGTCTCCTGCATGAACATTTTCAATTAAATTTAACTGACGGAAATCCACTCTTCCATCTTCCATAATTTTTGGTGTACGGTCTTTTGTAATTTTAAAGTGATATTCGATTTTTCCGTTTTTACCGTTCATCGGAAGCGTTCCCTCAGCAACCAATATATCTTCATAAAATACAGGCTTTATGCACAACTCTTTTATTAATTGTGTATTAATGCCATATACTACATTATGCTTTTTCAAAGCCTCCATATAATCATCATAAGTCGGCAATTTACCACCGTCAGGTGGAAATACATTGATTACTGCCCTCATTTTGTCAGGTGACACATTTACTTTAATAACTGCATCCAATGGGAGATTCTCATGAGGTTTAGCAATCTTATACCACTTTCCGTCCCTTTTTAAAACCGCTTCCTCTACTATCTTAATATCATATCCTTTAATTTGTTTACTGTTGAGATAGTATACCACATCACTACAACTTATTTTTTTACTCCATATGGACATGGGATAAACGTATAAATATACTCCATCACTCCGGAAATCTAATTGATACCCTCTTACCCCTTCATTGTCAGTTGACAAAATCATTGTTTCACCCCCTATAAATCAATCCTCATACAATATTGCCTTATGTTTGTCCAACTTAGCTCTTAATTTTGTTACAGCCTTTGTATGCAATTGAGATACTCTTGATTCAGTCACCTTCATTATTGCACTTATTTCTTTAAGGGTCAATTCTTCAAAATAATATAATTTAATTACAGCTTTTTCTTTTTCTGATAATTTTTCTATACTGTCTGCAAGAATATCCTTTAATTCACAGATTTCTATTTGTCTGATCGGGCTATTGTATGAATCCGTTATTTTAACATCGGTCTCGTAATTCTGTTCAAGAAATTCATCCAGGGAGATAACATGAGATATGTTTATATCCTGAATTACCTTATGAAATTCTTCTTCACTCATATTCATGTATTCAGCAACTTCACTTTCCGTCGGAACCCTGCCAAGCTTACTCTCAAGTTCAATATATGCTTTTTCAATTTCCTTGTTCTTTTGTCTGAGAGTTCTTGGTGCCCAATCCAATTGCCGTATATTGTCGATAATTGCTCCTCGTATACGCAGTGAGGCATAGGTTTCAAATTTTACTCCCTTAGACAAATCATATTTATCAATCGCATCGATGAGACCAAAAATACCGTAACTAATAAGATCTTCATACTCAACATTATTGCCAAAATATATACTTAACCTTCCGGCAACATACTTAACCAAAGGAGAATATTCTAATATTAGTTTTTCCCTGATATCACTGCTCTTTTTTTCCGCATACTGTTTCCACAGATTATTCCTTATCTGGTTAATATTAGACATTTTCACTCTCCCCTAATGCCCTCTGCGCTAAATAATATTCTTTACTTTTTTCTTATCTACAAATTCGTAATTCATAGGTGAAAATTCGTTTTCATCGCTGGAATGCTTTTCTTCACTGCTTTGGTTTGTTTGTGTTTCTCTTTTTATCTGCGTTTTTCCCTTCATTTGCATTTCGTTCTTGGTTTGCGTTGCCTTCTTTACTTGCGCTCCGTTTCTGACGTATATCTCTTCTTTCGGCTGCTGTTCCGGTTCTTCGACCTCACTTATTATTTGCTCTATATACTTTTGAATAATGAACCCCATCAGAAAAAAAACAACAAGCGAAACAGACGTTCTTATACACAAATTCCGGAGACTTACATTTTGAATTATACTTATTATTGCAATTATTAGTGATACAAATAATGAAAAAAAGTAAGGAATCTTAGAAATAAAGTCCATATCAACCTCCTGAATACTGAATCATATCTTTTTAACTCCATAACCTACAGTCTTAATATATAGCATACCGTCGTCCGTATGCAGTTCGATGGTTCTTCCATAATTTCCTCCGGTATCTTCTGCAATTACCGGTATATTAAGACTTTTTAATACTTCCTTACTTGCTATTACATTCCGCTGGCCTATATTCATCAGTTCTAATGCATGGGCAAAATTAAACATTTGCGCCCCTCCGGCAAGCTTTGCAACCATATTGCTCTTTTTGGCTCCTTCGGATTCCATCAGCCGTACAAGCTCCAATATTCCGGTATCTGCAAACTTGGCCTTATTTGAATTATTTTTTACCTGGGTGCTGCAAGGAAGCATAATATGAGCTAAACCTCCCATTTTACACACCTTGTCATAAAGCACTATCCCGACACAAGAACCCAAACCAAGTGTAGTAATAATTCCGGAATGTTTTACTATATTCAAATCAGCCATTCCAACCTTGATAATGTTGTCCATTAATTTTCTACTCCTAAAGCTCTTAATAAAGTATCATATGATTCTACATCAGGTATCAGAAAAAAATCACCTACTACTGCATAATTATTTTCCATAAACTCCGTTTCAATAAATAAAACACTGTCTCCAACCTTTCCAAACTCAATTGCTGGAAAACTTAGTATTGCGCCAGCCATATCAATAGTCATGTCAGGTATTGAGGACAATACTTTCAGTCCTGTCAAACTGGATAATGAAGAAAGGTATGATCCGGCTAAAATATTTCCTATTTCCTTTAACGCAGAAATATCAATTTCAGATAGTTCAGAAGTATCCGTTAAATTCTTATCCATTAATAGATTCAGGAGAATACATGAATATTTTTTTTCCAAAATAAACATGATATATCCCTGTATATCTCCTTTGATTCTTAACAAAATCCCAACAACCTGGTTGTCGGCACCACCAAGTATGTCGGGAAGAGATTTAAAATCGACAATTTGCACTTTCGGTACGGTCATATTAACCTTTTTGTTAATAAGTTTTGAAAGAGCTGTAACTGCATTTCCGGCTCCGATATTCCCTATCTCCTTCAAAACATCCAATTGCATATCATTTAATTCCTCAATTGCCTTTGTCATAGCAGAATCTCCTTTTAAGCAACAAGTTTTTCAAGATCGACCAGAGAAATTACTCTACTATCAATCTTGGCAATACCAAATATATACTCCTCAACCATATTGTCACCTAACTCGGATACTCCCTTCACATTCTCCTGTGGCAATTGCAGCACCTCGCTTACAGAGTCTACGATACATCCTATAGGTGCTTCATCAACATTAAATATTATCACTCTTGTTTCTTCCGTATTCTCAACCTTTCGTCCGAATCTCTCACGCAAATCCATTACAGGAATAATTTCACCTCTGAGATTTATAACTCCCTTAATATATTCCGGTGCTTTAGGCACTCTTGTAATGGCAGGCAGTAATATGATGGATACCGTATCAGCAACATCTACACCAAATTCTTCCTCTCCAACTTTAAAAACCATATAGTTTTTTTGACTCATCTTTACCCCTCCTTATGATGCCAAAGCATTGGGATCCAATATTAATGCTACTTGTCCATCCCCCAGAATCGTAGCTCCTACAAAATTCTTAACAGAAGAAAGATGCTTGCTCATAGACTTTATTACAATTTCCTGTTGTCCTAATAAATCATCGACAACCAGCCCAAAGGTCTTGTCCCCTTTCTTGACAATAACAACCGTAATCTCTTTATTATCCGCATGACCATCACCGGGTACTTCCAACATCTCCTTAAGCCGGATTAATGGTATAAGATTATTTCTTAGTACAATGACTTCTTTCTGTTGCACCAGCTTTATTTCCTCCGGCTTCACATTAATGATCTCTTTCGTGGAGTTTAACGGAATTGCATACTTTTCTTCTCCTAATACTACCATTAAAGCCTGAATAATAGCAAGTGTAAGCGGAAAACGTATAATAAATTTGCTTCCCTTGCCCTTTTCCGTCTCAACCTCTATAACGCCGCCAAGCGATTCAACCTTTGTTTTAACAACGTCCAAGCCAACACCACGTCCGGAAACATCCGTAACCTTATCGGCCGTACTGAAGCTTGGCTGAAACAGAAAATTAATAATTTCGCTTTCTGAAAGTGAATCTGCAATGGCTTCGTCCACAAGTCCCTTTTCAATGGCCTTTTGTCTAACTTTTTGTATATTAATTCCTGCGCCGTCATCCTGCACTTCTATTACTACATTATTGCCGTCATGATATGCAACCAAATTGATAGTACCGGTTTCAGGCTTATTCATTTTCTTTCTCTCCTGCGGCGATTCTATACCATGATCTGCAGAATTCCTAAGCAAATGAATCAATGGATCGGTTATTTCATCTATAACCGTTCTGTCAACTTCCGTTTCTTCTCCTATCATATTCAACTCAATTTTTTTGTTCAATTCCTTAGCCAAATCCCTTATCATTCTTGGAAATCTGTTAAATACCATCCCAACCGGAACCATTCGTACCTTCATAACTGCATCATGTATGCTGGTACTGATTCTCTCCAGGTATTCTATCGATTCATTATAATGCTGACTCCTGTTATTTACTTCCGCACTCTCAAGCTGAGTTTTTATAATAATAAGCTCACTAACAAGATTCATCAGGTGATCCAAGCGATCAATATCCACCCTTACTGTCTTTCCTGCTTTAGGTCGAATGGCGGTATCTGACGACTTATTAACGGGTTTGATTTCCGGAATCTTGCCTTTATTCATATGGATAGGTTCAATTGTACCGGTCTTTTCCGTTTCTTCTGCTTCTTCAACTTCCGAGCTTCTTTTCTTTACCAAATTGATAATTACCTGATCGATTTCGGAAATGGAATTTAACTCTTTCATTAAGAACTCTTCCGAGGCTTTGGTAACAATAAGAACGGTAAATTCAAAATCAAATTTTTCATCTTCAATATCTTCCACTGTAGGCTGAGATTTTATAATATCCGCATTCCGTTCAAGTGTTTTAAAAATAATAAACGCTCTTGCTGACTTCAACAAACAGCCCTGATTAATTACAAATTTGATTTTATATGCATCAAATCCCATTTTTGTTGCTTTATCAATAATACTTTGACAATATTCATCAATGACAAATCCGTCATCCTCTTCGGGTTTTTTCTCGCTTATTTCCTGCGGAGCAGGAGCAGGCTCCTCATTTGAATCCTGTTGTACACCAACATTCGAAGTAATAATATTATTTAACAGCTTTAATACTTCATTATTGGTTCTTTCACCCTCCGAACCGGTTTCAATGATGCTATTTACATAGCTCTCCAATATATCAAGGCATTGAAACAGTACATCAATAATTTGAGAATTGCATTTAATCTTACCGCTCCTGATTTCCTGCAATACGTTTTCCATATCATGGGTTAGCGTTGACATTTTAACAAAACCCATTGTACCTGCCATTCCTTTAAGTGTATGTGCAACCCTGAAAATTTCATTTAGAGTAATTAAATCATCAGGTGACTTCTCAAGCCCTAATAAATTAGCATTCAGATTTTGTAAATGCTCCTTGGACTCTTCAATAAACAGTTGTAAATATTGACTCATGTCCATTGATTATCACACCCCCATCAATTTTAAAATATTATTGGCTATATCATTAAGAGGAATTATCATATCAACAATTCCTGCATTTACCGCAGCCCTCGGCATTCCATATACAACACATGATTCCTCATCCTGAGCAATAATCGTTGCATTATTATTCAGCTTTAACTTCTTAAGTCCTTCACAACCATCACTACCCATACCTGTCATGATAACTCCGATAATCTTTTTTTCACAAACGTCAGATAAAGAACTCATCATCACATTAACTGAAGGTCTATGACCATTTGCTGGCTCCTCCTGATTAAGCTTTATAATTAAACGACTATTATCTTCTTTTTTTAAAAAAGTCATGTGATAATCTCCGGGAGCAATATACACACAGCCTGCAGTCAATTCATCTCCGTCTTCTGCTTCCTTAACCGTTAATTCGCTCTTGGCATTCAACCTCGTTGCCAATGATTTCGTAAACCCCGGAGGCATATGCTGTACAACAGCAATAGCTGCAGGTATATTCTTCGGCAGCACAGATATAATATGCTCCAGTGATTTGGGACCACCTGTTGAAGTTCCAATTGCTATAATATAATCCAGTTTATTGCTGGATACAATGGTACGCTTATTGTCAATATTAACCGGACTTTTACTCAGCTTATTCTTTGCCCTTGCAGCAATCTTGACCTTTTCAATAATATCTGTTTTTAGTGCTTCCGTTTTTATATCAAATATATTGTCCGGCTTAGCAACAAAATCAATCGCACCAAGTTCAAGTGCCTTTATAGTAGCTTCCGCACCTTCATAGGTCAAACTGCTTAACATGATAACCGGTGTATGTGTTAAATACATGATGCGTTCCAAGGATTCCAATCCATTCATTACAGGCATATCAACATCAAGGGTAATTACGTCGGGAGATAACTTACACGTCTTTTCTATGGCTTCTTGTCCATTACATGCGCTGTCAATAACCTCGAGCTCCGAATCCGAATTGAGAATATCAATAATTACCTTTCGCATAAAAGCAGAATCGTCAACAACCAGAACCTTAATAGCCATACTACACCATTCCCTTTTGCATAAGTTTTATCTGTTTGTGAAAGATAAATTTAACAATCCGATCCCTGTCTCTTTGCGTAATATCAATAAACTTAATTCCTATTTCATATTTGTTTTTGTCATTTTCGTATATTTCAGCTCTCACCACTTCGCCTATTACAGTCATAATGTCACCATCGAGATTTAGCTGTATTTCAATGATTGTTCCTATATTCTGTTTTTCGGTTGTTATAAGTGCCACGCCGCCTCCGCTGATATCCCTGATATAAGTATCAATATAAGGTGTTTCACCTTCAGCATATCGTTTATTTTCATCTTCTATTACCCGGAACTTAACATTCATCAGCCATTCAAATCGGAAAAAATTCCTTCTTTGAATCTTTTTCAGCTTCGTCTCCGCTTCTACTTTTAGGATCAGTATGTTATCTCTCCTGCCTCTGGACCGTACAATACCGTTAAACGTAAAAAGACCTTTGGTATGAAAAAATACAATTCTTATATGGCTGTCTACAGAAATAGGAACAATATTTCCTTCATGAATCGGTGTGCTGATAATAATAGTATTGGAATCCAATATTTCTTCTAATTGGCTGATATAAATTTTATCAGAATGATTATTGTAAGAATCAATGACAGTTAATTCAAATTTTGTCCCTAACTTAATATCTTTAATATCCATTATATCATCCTCTATATAATAATGCATCAGTATTTTCTAATAGCCGGTTAATTTGCTAAAAAACCCTCTTATTCCCAAGAAATCTTTCCTTGGATGCTCTGCATCCATCAACTTGTAAGCAACCTGTTTAAGCTGCCTGGATACATGAGACTTAGGATAACTAATGCTGAATGGTTCCTGTCTTTTTACCGCATTCACTACATTTACATCATATAAAATAAATCCTAATTGATGTAATTTAAATCCTAAAAATTTTTCAGTAGCAAAACACAATCTGTTAATTACATTAACCGCCTCTTTTTCATTATCCGCCCGGTTTATTAAAAGCCTGATGGTTTTGCTGCTATCTCTGCGGGCCACTGTCTTAACCAATGCATATGAGTCCATAATTGATGTAGGTTCAGGCGTAGTAACAAGTATTACTTCATCAGCTGCCATTACAAAACTAATTACATTGTCAGAAATACCTGCCCCGGTGTCAACAATGACGATATCCGCTATTTGGTCCAATGAAGCTATCTTATCGATAACCATGTTTAATTCCTCTCTATCGAGATTAATCATTTCTTCAACACCTGAACCGCCGGATATAAACTTGACATTTTGAGGGCCTTCGGACAGAATATCGAAAATTGATCGGTTGTTTCCTATGACATCGAGCAATGTATAGCGAGGTGATATTCCAAACAATACGTCAATGTTAGCCAAACCGAAATCCGCATCCAGGATGACCACCCTATACCCCATATTGCTTAACACTAATGCAAGATTGACAGAGATATTTGTTTTTCCAACTCCGCCTTTTGCACTGGTTACCGTTATAACCCGGCATTTTTTCTCTTGATTAAGATTCTTTTTGTCCTCTTCATGAGCAGTTTGAATCTTTTTTATATTATTGATGACCTCTCTCAGTTTATCTGCCTGATCTCTCATAACTGTATACTCCCTAATAATTTTTTTGCGATGACATCTGTGTCTATCACTTCAATATCATCCGGAACACTTTGTCCAATGGTAACATAGGATAAACTCTTATTGGTCAGCTTTTTAAGATTCAAGACAATTCCCTGTGTTGCTGCTTCATCCATCTTGGTTATTATAATTTTATAATCATCAAGGAAACTATATCGTTCCACAATTTCCTGACATACCTTATAATCCGTTGTTGAACTTATCAGCAAAAAGATTTCATCAGGATTACTGATTTCAATGATTTTTTTTACTTCCTCAAACAATCGTTCATCTTTATGACTGCTGCCGGCAGTGTCTATAAATACCAAATCCTTGTCACTGAATTTCTTTAAAGCAAAATCCATCTCTTCCGGTGAATAAACAACATGAATAGGCATACCCAGTATTTCCGTATATGTTTTCAACTGTTCAACTGCAGCAATCCTATAGGTATCAGCAGTTATGATTCCTATTTTCTTTTCATGATGAATAGAAAATATTGCAGCCAGCTTGGCCAGAGTAGTAGTCTTTCCTACACCTGTGGGGCCGACAAAAATTACTACTTTTGTAGCATCATCATCTTCTATTTCAATGGTTTTCGGTTTATCAAGAATTTCTAAAATCAAGCTGTACATCTTAGAAGTAATTTCATTAATACTAGCTTGATTTGTCAGAGAACCCCTGACCTTTTCGATGATTTCATCCACAATTGATTTTTCTACATTGTTGGCAATCAAATTATTCTCAAATATTTTCATAATTTTTGTAAACTTATCCGGTTGACTCTCCGACTGCAATGCAGACTGTCTGGAATTATTCTGAATTTTCATATTTGCATAAATTTTTTGCAGTACTTCTTCTATATGATTCACCTTATTGGATAATTCCTCAATCTTGTACTTTTGAGCAGTAGTAGCATCTTCCGGTTTAACCTTTTTGGGATATACCACATTGCTTTTCCTGACTTTAGCAGAAGTATTTCCGGCAACCGGTTGCTCGGTCACTTCATCAATAGCAGCAAGGACTTCAATGAGCGGCTTGGAAAAAATATTAAAAAAACCTTTTTGTTTGATTTTTCTGGTATTTAATATAATCGCATCGCTGCCTAAATCCGTTTTAACCTTTAACATTGCTTCCTGAATATCTTTTCCCATATATCTTCTGATTTTCATTATTATGCACTCACCATCCCAACAGATTGAACTTCAACCTGAGGATCAATCTCGTTATATGAAAGTACGATAACCCCAGGAATTGATTGTTCAACTAGCCTTCTAAAATACAACCTCACAAAAGGCGAAGCCAGAATAATTGGCTGCTGCCCCATGGATAACAATTTTTGTATTTGTTTATATACTTCACTAATAATCTTCTGCGTCACCGATGGATCAAGCGAGAGATATGAGCCATGTTCCGTTTGCTGTACAGCTCCCATAATCTGTTGTTCTAATTTTGGATCAAGCGTAATAACATTTGCTTTTTCTTTTCCAATATATTTGCTTGATATCGCTCTTGCAAGTCCCTGACGAACATATTCGGTAAGGATATCCGTATCTCTGGTAACAGCTATATAATCCGCCAGTGTCTCAAGGATTGTCGGAAGGTCTCTTATGGATATACCTTCTTTTAATAAGTTAGCTAAAACCTTTTGGACTTCGCCAATGGACATTTGTTTTGGAATTAACTCCTCAATTAATGCAGAGTGATTCTGTTTTATATTATCAATCAAAGACTGAACATCCTGTCTGCTTATTAATTCATGAGCATGCTTTTTAATAACTTCGGTAAGATGGGTAGCGATAACCGACGGCGGATCAACAACAGTATACCCCAATATTTCTGCTCGCTCTCTCTGAGCTTCACTTACCCATATGGCAGGCAGGCCGAAAGCAGGTTCAACTGTTGGAATACCTTCCACTTCTTCTTCTACAGTTCCCGGATTCATCGCCATATAATGGTCAAACATTATTTCGCCTCGGGCAACTTCTACCCCTTTTATTTTAATAATGTATTCGTTAGGGTTAAGCTGGATGTTATCCCTTAAACGAATAACAGGTACTATCATTCCTAGTTCAAGAGCTATCTGCCTTCTTATCATTACAACCCTGTCCAAAAGGTCTCCGCCCTGATTTACATCAGCTAAAGGAATAATGCCATATCCAAATTCCAACTCAATAGGGTCGATTTGCAGCAAGGAAATGACATTCTCAGGCTTTCTGATCTCCTCAACTTCAGTTTCCTGAATCTGGAGCTCTTCTTTCACCGTACTTTTCTTTATTGCATTCTTCATGTTATATCCTGCTATGGCCAAAACTGCACATAATACAGCGAAAGGAAGTGTCGGTAAACCAGGAATGATTGCCATAAAACCTGCCACTGCGCTTCCTAAAAACATAACCAATGGATTTTGAAAAATCTGCTTCAATAAATCCGTACTAAGATTGGAATCCGAGGCTGCCCTCGTTACAATGATACCGGTTGCCGTTGAAATGAGAAGCGAAGGTATCTGGCTAACCAGTCCGTCTCCGACAGTAAGATTGGTGTACTTATTCATAATTTCCAAAAGTTCACCTTCCTGTCGGATCATTCCCAGTACAAATCCACCTATGATATTAATTACAGTAATGATAATTCCTGCAATAGCATCCCCTTTTACAAATTTACTTGCACCATCCATAGCCCCATAAAAATCGGCTTCTCTTTGGACATTTTTTCTTCTTTCTTTAGCCTCTTGTTCCGTAATCAAACCTGTATTCAAATCTGCGTCAATAGCCATCTGCTTTCCCGGCATTGCATCAAGGGTGAATCTTGCAGCAACCTCTGATACTCTTTCAGAACCTTTGGTAATAACCAAAAATTGCACGATTGTAATAATGATAAAAACAATAAATCCAACCACAACATTTCCCTGTATAACAAAAGTACCAAAAGCTTTAACTACTTCCCCCGGATCACCTTTTGCAAGAATCAGTTTTGTAGAGGATATATTTAAGGAAAGACGAAATAACGTTGTTATTAACAGTAATGAAGGAAATATGGAAAACTGCAATGCATCTTTGGCATATATGGTGTTAAGTAATATTACAACAGACAGTGAAATATTTATTGCCAGCAAAATATCCAGTAAAAATGGTGGAACAGGTATAATGATAATTAATACAATGAGTATAATAATCGCTGCAACACTGATATCGCCAATTTTCACATTTTCCCCTCCTTATATATCAGATTAACAGATTCGTCCATTCTGCAACAAAAAACATTAGATTGCTTTATTTTTCAAATTATATACAAACGCCAGAACCTCTGCAACTGCCTGGAACAATTCTGGCGGAATAGTCTCTCCAATATCGGTTGAATCGTATAAAGACCTGGCAAGCGGTTTGTTTTCTACAATCTCCACATTGTTTTCCCTAGCAATTTCTTTTATTCTTAATGCAATATAGTCCTGCCCTTTTGCAACAACAACCGGAGCCGAAGCTATGCTTATATCATATTTTAATGCCACCGCATAATGGGTAGGATTAGTAATAACCACATCGGCTTTCGGTATCTCAGCCATCATTCTCCTCATGGAAATTTGCCTTTGCTTTTGTCTTATCCTTGATTTTATCTGCGGATTTCCTTCTGTTTGTTTAAACTCCTCTTTTACTTCTTCTTTTGTCATCATCAATCTTTTTTCATGCTGACGCCACTGAAAGAAATAATCAACAGCACCTAAAACGATTAAAACGGTCCCCATTCGGATAGCAATATTAATCAATAAGTTGCTGATATATGCCGTAATTTCAAAAATATCCATATCCAACAGTAATACTATTTTGTCAATTTCCTCTTTGATATATGTATATGCCACATATCCTACAATGCAAATTTTGGCTATGGATTTAAACAATTCCATTACTGCATGGAGCGAAAATAATCTTTTAAATCCGTTTATTGGATTAAGCTTGTTAAAGCTAGGCTGCAAGGTCTTTACTGTAAATAGGAAACCAACCTGAGCATAACTTATAATTAAACCGGTTGCCAAAACTACTCCAAGTATTGGTGCAACGGTTTTAGCCAAAATCATAAATGCTTCTGTAATAAAATTCCACAAATTTGCCCCTTCCAGGAGGTCATCCATAATTAAATATTCCGTGTAAACTTTCTTGAAATAGACTGCTATATTTTCATAAATATAACTTCCTGAACGTTTCAGTGTATAAAATGCCAAAACAAGCAATATTGCCGAATTTATTTCCCTGCTCTGAAATACCTGCCCTTTCTCGCGTGATTCACGCCTTCTTCGTGGGGTAGGTTTCTCAGTTTTTTCATCGCTTGCAAACAACTGTATATTGATAAAAATTAATTGCTCATTCATTTAGGAACCATATCCTTCATTATTGTTTCCAAATCCTGATACATTCCATTTATTATTACATCCAAAATCGTTATAAATATCGGTATCATTACCATAACCGCACCTAATCCAATGACTATTTTTAACGGCATACCAACTTCAAAAACATGCATTTGCGGCACGGTTCTCGCCAAAATACCCAGCACCAGGTCCGCAATAAGAATTGCTGCAGTAACAGGTGCGGCTATTTTAAAACCTATAATAAACATATCAGCAAAAATTTTTACAAAGTCATTCACTACTAAGCTATTAACAGACATCACACCTATTGGCAAAACCTTATAACTATAAAAAATTGCAGATATTATAACATGATGTCCATCCAGTAATAAAAAAATAAGCATTGCAAATATATTTAAAAAATTAGCCATTACAGGCATTTGTATATTGCTTTGAGGATCAATTACATTCACCATTCCAAATCCAATCTGTGTGTCAATAATTTCTCCTGCTATATAAAGAGCGGTAAATGACATATAAGAAATAAAGCCCAGAACAAGTCCGATTAAAAATTCATTTACCACAACCAGAGAATACTGCAGTACGCTATCATATTTTTGTATACTTGTTATATCAATAGTAGGTAAAATAATAAAAGCGATAATAACTCCAAATCCTATTTTCAGCATTGCAGGCATGTTTTTTCTTCCAAAAACAGGAGATATAATAAATAGGGATGTCGCTCTTACTAATATCAATATAAATACATCAGCATACTGCCAGATATTTTCCAATGTAAGCTCCATAATCTAACACCTTTTCGAACGTAAACGTACGTCCAATCCTACTTTCCGGTCATTTAATATAATCATTAATATTCATCAGTAAATTTTGCGTAAACTCTACCAAGGTTGTTAACATCCATGGACCTAAAAGCAAAATGGAACCAAACACTACGATTATTTTTGTAATAAACGATAATGTTTGTTCCTGTATTTGCGTGGTTGCCTGAAAAATGCTGACTGCAAGTCCTACAATCAATCCTAGCCCAAGTATAGGTCCGGCAAGCATTAAAATAACCATCATGGCACTCTGTGCCAAATTTATTACAACACCCTGGTCCATCATAAACCTCCATTTTATTTAAAGCTGATCAAAATTGACTGAACAATCATATTCCAACCATCTACAAGAATAAACAATAATATTTTAAATGGCAGCGATATCATTACCGGCGGAAGCATCATCATTCCCATTGACATTAAAGTGCTGGCAACCACCATATCAATTATAAGAAAAGGAATATATATAATAAATCCAAATTGAAATGCGGTTTTCAGCTCACTTATTATAAAAGCCGGTATAATTGTTCTGGTGGGAATGCTGTCCGGGCTATCAACATCATTAGCACTCATTCCGGATAAAGATACAAATAATGCCAAATCCTTTTCTCTCGTATTATTCAGCATAAACTTTCTTAAAGGCTGCATGGCTTTTTCAATTGCCTGTTCCTGACTTATTTCATTATTTAAATAAGGCTGCAGCGCTTCATCATTAATTTGTGTTCCAATCGGAGCCATAATAAATAAAGTCAAAAATAATGCCAAACCGATAAGAACCTGATTGGGAGGCATTTGCTGTGTTCCAAGAGCATTTCTTAAAAAAGCCAGAATAATGATGATTCTTGTAAAAGAAGTCATCATAATCAAAATAGCCGGAGCAAGTGATATAATTGTAAGTATAAATAAAATCTGCAGGCTTGTAGCTACTTCCTGTGGGCTGTCTGCTTGCTCGACATTTAATCCTATTTTAAGAGGAAATTCAGGCGCAGCCTGTACAACAACAGATATGCCCATGAGAATTAAACAGATCAGAGTCAGGATAATGCTTAACTTTAGTATTCTTTTCTTATTCATTTGTTTTTTCATCTCCGCCTCTACTGTTCGTTTTGAGCAACTCTGCATAATGATGCATTTTCATTGCATTTTTTCTTATATTAATATTATTCGTACTTTTGGCACTCTGCTGTTCATTATGCGCTTTTGATATATATACCGACTTAACTTTACCAAGAAACTTATCCAGATACTTTTCAAAGGCTTTACCTGTATCCGGCTGTTCTATTGTCTGGTCATCAGATTTTATTTCAAGCTCCACTTCACTTAAAAACTGAAGGTTCCTTCCCGATGAACCTATTAAAAAGCTTTTCTCCCCAACACGTATCAAATATACATTCTTATCAATGCCCAATGAAATTGACTCAACAACTTTCATATTTTTGCCTTTCATTGAGCTTGAAGCTTTTTGACCAATATATTTCGTAGTTACATATACAAGAAATAACAGACATGCAAATACGATCAGTCCTACAATAAGCTGAACTATCCAAATAAATGGGTTCATAATAATCCTTCCTCTAACCAAGCACCTTTTTAATTGCTTCTATAACACGTTCAGCTTGGAAAGGCTTAACTATAAAATCCCTTGCGCCTGCCTGTATAGACTCTATAACCATGGCTTGCTGTCCCATAGCCGAACACATAATAATCTTTGAATCCTGATCAAAATTTTTAATTTCTTTCACTGCTTGTATACCATCAACCTCAGGCATGGTAATATCCATAATTACAAGATCCGGCATTAGTTCCTTATATTTTTCAATGGCTTTTGCTCCATTTTCAGCTTCACCTACAACCTGATAACCATTCTTGGACAGTATGTCTTTTATCATCATTCTCATAAATGCTGCATCATCTACAATAAGAATTCCTTTACCCATTTTCCTTCTCCCCTTATATGTTAATATATTTTAAATTTTTATAATGCTTCAAAGAAAATCATAACCGTTTGGATGGGCTTACAATGTCTGTAATTCTAACACCAAAGCTTTCATCAATGACAACAACCTCTCCTTTAGCAATAACTTTCCCATTTACAAGAATGTCTATAGGTTCTCCCGCAAGCTTGTCCAACTCAACAATCGAGCCCGGAACGAATTCAAGAATCTCACGGATAAGCCTCTCTGTTCTGCCCAACTCCACAGTAATTTCAAGAGGTACATCCATAATCAGATTAATATTTTCTCTTTCTGCTGCCTTAACTCCTTCATCAAATGATTCAAATTGTGCATACTGCACATTTACAGGTTCTTTTGGCGGCTGATATTCATATCTATCATTCTGTTGCATACCAGATGACCTCCGTTCCTCATAATTTTGAGAAACCGGCTCAACTTTTTTCTCCGTCGTGGATGCCTTTGATGTTTCCGACGGTTCATATACTTTTTGAACTGCCAAATCAGCAGTATCTACCGTTAATAGATTTTTAGCCAGCTCTTTTGCAAATTCAAGGGGAAGAAGCTGCATCATTTCACTGTCAATTAAATCCCCTACAACCATTCGAAAAGCTACTTTTACAATTTTTTGATCCTCTGCAAAACTCACCATAGGAGTTTTGTTTAAAAAATCAATCTTAAAAGCGGTGGGAGGCGAAATATCAATCCGTTTGTTAAACATAGCGGACATTGAAGTAGCCGATGAACCTATCATTTGATTCATGGCCTCACTAATTGCACTTAAATGTAGCTCACTTAATTCACCCTCAACCTCGGTTCCGTCGCTACCCATCATTAAATCGGCAATAACTTTTACATCCTTTTCTTTTAAAATAAGAAGATTTGCACCCTTTAAGCCTTCGGTATATTCAATATTTACAGCTACATATGCCATTCCCTTGTGAGCTTGAGCAAGCTCATCCCACCTGGTAACGGAAACCTGAGGAGTCGTAATCATTACTTTTTGTCCTAATAAAGTAAAGAGTGTCGTTGCCGCTGTTCCCATGGATATATTGCCAATCTCACCTATTGCATCTGCTTCAGCAGCTGAAAAATCAATATCATCCTGATTATTTGCTTCACTTGTATCATTATTGGTTCCGTTTAATAATGCATCAATCTCTGCTTGAGAAAGAATATCACTCATTCTTCTTCCTCCTTTCGAACAATTTCAGTAATTTTTATAGCTGTTCTGTTCTTTCTTACTCCCGGTCGCCCGTAGAATTTCAATATATCTCCAACCATTACCTCAAGATTTGAATGAATTCTGGTGTCCAGTTGAATTACATCACCCTTTTGGAGTCCAAGAAAATCTGCTACTGTTATATGAGTCCTTCCTAATATAACCTTTAACGGAATTTTTGTATTCTCAATTTTATTTTCAATATTCTTCTTAGCCTGCGGCGACACTTCTTTTTCAATGGAAGCAAACCAGTATCTTGTACTTAACTTGGGAATCACAGGCTCTACTACAAGATGAGGTATGCAAATATTCATCATCCCTTTTACTTCTCCAACCTTGACATCCAATGTTACCAGTGCAATCATCTCATTGGGAGAAATAATTTGTGCAAACTGGGAATTGGTCTCAATACGATCCAGTCTCGGCTTAATGCTTAATACATTCTCCCAGGGTTCTTTCATCAAATTAAGCATTTGATTAAGAAGACGTTCTACAATGCATAATTCAATTTCCGTAAAACCTCTTACCTTTTCAATACCGGTGCCCCTGCCTCCTAAAATTCTGTCTATTATGGAAAATACAATATTAGGATTCATTTCAAATACAACAAATCCGCTAAGCGGCAGAAATTCTACCATTCCCAAAATTGCAGGATTGGATATTGAATTGCTGAATTCGTAATAACTTATTTCTTCCACAGAAATTACTTCTACATGCACCAAAGCTCTTAAATAACCCGAAAGAAAAGTATTGAGATATCTTGCGTAATCATCATAAATAATATTTAATGTTCTCAGGTGTTCTTTCGAAAACTTATTCGGCCTTCTGAAATCATATTCTCTTATTTTTTTTTCCTCATTGGTGGCTTTCATTTGGCTAACATCTATTTCTCCGGCATTCAGTGCTTTTAGTAGTTCATCAATTTCTCCCTGCGATAAAATATCTCCCACGGGCTCACCACCTCCTACTGAATGATAAACTCTTCAAAGAAAACATCAAGTATCTTATCTGTATTAAATGACTGATTCAGCTTTCTTATCACTTCTGCCTTAATGGTTTCCTTTGAATCCGGTTTCTGCATATCTTCAAGCGTCTTAGACCGTAGAATAGTTATAAAAATGTCAATAACCACAGGCTTACGTGCTTCCAACTCCTTAGCAATCTTTTCATCCGCTACACACAATTGGGGCTTTACTTTCGCTACTGCTTTTGACTTGGTACCATTTGTATTTAGATTGGATATGATACCATCCTCTGATACTGCAAACAATACACTTTTTCCTATGTCATATTTCATTCCTTCCACGGAAACATCAGGTTGCCGGGTTTCTCTTACTACAAACCAAGCTACACCAGAGAAAATAATAAGAATTAAAATCAATATTATAACAAGTAATATCATATTTCCTCTTGACATCAATATTCCCCCTGTTCAACTGTGCTACGTTCTACGGTGCTTTCTCTTAGTATAACGATATCTACACGCCTGTTCTTCTGTCTTCCTTCTTCTGTTGAATTGTCCGCAATCGGATGATATTCACCATAACCAACCGCTGATAGTCTTGCAGGCGCAATTCCATTTATCTCAATAAAATATTTTAATACATTGACTGCTCTCTGGGTAGACAACTCCCAATTGCTTGGAAATTGCGGAGTGTTTATAGGCCTGTTGTCCGTATGCCCTTCTACCCTGATATCCCTGTCAACTTCATCCAGGATATTGGCAATATTGTTTAATATTACCTTGGCATTTTCTTTAATAACCGCTTTTCCTGAATCAAACAACACATTATCTTTGAATCTTATAAGAAGACCTTTATCTTCCTGAATGATAACAATCTCTTCGGAAAGGTTATTGTTTTCAAGGTAATCCTTTACTTGATAGTATATACTTTCCATATCATTCTGACCGATATTGCTATCAACCTGTCCGGTCCTTATATTTTCCAATACGGCAGTAATTTGTTCCAAATTCGGATCAACTTCTTCACCATCTCCAATTATATTGGAATTATTTATGCTGGTTCCGCCATTTAATAACCCTATCGCTCCTTCATAACTCCCCAGCGAACTTTGTATTGACTGGATTATATCATTAAATTTACTATCCTCAATGGTAGACATTGCAAAAAGCATTATAAAGAAAGTAAGCAAAAGTGTAACCATATCCCCATATGTGTTCATCCATTCGGGAGCGCCTTTTTTAACTTCTTCCGCCCTACGTCTTCTCATGCTTCAGCACCTACGCTCTCTCTTTCATCATTCCTTTTCTTCTGGACCTTTTCTCTTAATACAGGTGACAAGAAAGCTTTCAGCTTTTCTTCGATAATTCTTGGGTTTTCACCTGCCTGAATAGATAAAAGACCTTCAATCATTACTTCTTTTAATATAATCTCTTCCGAACTTCTTATTTTTAACTTACCGGCTATTGGACTAAAAACAAAGTTTGCCAATATACTTCCGTAAAATGTTGTAATAAGTGCCACAGCCATTGCCGGTCCGATGTTTGAAGGGTCATTAAGCTTCTGAAGCATTTGAATAAGGCCTATCAGTGTACCAATCATACCATATGCAGGTCCATAAGAAGCCAAGGTTTCAAAAACGCCCTGGCTGTCTTTATGTCTGCTTTCAATAAAAGTTATCTCTGTTTCCAGAATATTTCTCACAAGCTCCGGATCCGTACCATCAACAATAAGCAAAATCCCTTTTTTAAGAAAATCATCATTTATCTGTCCGACGGATTCTTCCAAGGCAAGAAGGCCTTCTTTTCGTGCAACATTTGCAAGCTCTATAATCTGCTGAATAACCTCTATTGGTTCAAGCGTTTTTACTTTAAAAACATGTTTAATGGTTTTAAATGCAGTTAGAAATTTATCCAGTGGATACTGAATCATGGTTGCACTTAACGAACCACCGACGGTAATCAGAATAGAAGGGAAGTCATAAAAGACACTTAGCGGACCGCCCAGGAATATACCATATAACATAAATACAGTACCAAAAATAAAACCAAGCAATGTTGCAATATCCATGATACACCTCACAAATTATTCTACTTTTGCTATTTCTCTTTCCTTGTAATATATTTTGTTTTTAAAATTTACTATTTTATCAATCACTTCTTCAATTGATTCACTTACGATAATTTTCTTTCCTGTTGTCGTTGTTATGACCGTATCCGGTGTAGCTTCCAAAAATTCTATCATATCGCAATTAACATAAAAGCTCTTCCCATTCAATCTTGTCACTTTTATCATAACATAATCCCCCCTTTTTCTACAATAGAAAATTGGAAACTTAGGACCATTGGCCTAAATTTCCACATAAAACATCAAATTATTTATTTTTATCTCTTAAGGTTTACAAGATCCTGAAGCATTTCGTCGGTTGTTGATATAATCTTTGAGTTAGCCTGAAAACCTCTCTGTGTAGTAATCATTTCAATAAATTCCTTTGAAAGGTCTACATTGGACATTTCCAGCATACCTGAGCTGATTGTGCCTACATTTCCTGAGCCCGGTTTATAGCCTCTGTTGTCAAATGTACCTGAGTTGGTAGTCACACGGTATAAATTGGTTCCTACCTTTTCCAAACCGGCCGGGTTATCAAAATATGCAAGGCTGATTTGTGCCAGAGGCTGCTGTACGCCGTTCGAATATGTGCCCATGATAATGCCGTCTTCATTTATGCTAAACGAAACAAGGCGTCCGGCCGGATAACCATCAACGCTCGTTGCCTTTACAGAGTTATCTGCTTTATATTGTGTCAATCCGGAAAAATCCAGGTAATGGGGAACTTCTTCTGAACCGTCCATCTTAGGAATTCCTTTAATGTCTACGCAAAACTTTCCTTCCTTATTCAAATCAGACTTTGGTTCAACACTAACAAGTTTTCCTTTTGAATCAAAAACTAATACACCCTGATCCGGTTTGACTTCTTTTGGATCTATTTTCATGTCCTCTGTAAACTCTTCCGTTGTCGGGTCTTCCTGTTCTTTATACCAATTTTCTATTTTCTTCTGTGTATCCGGGTCTATTGCATACCAAAACCACTCTGTTTGATCCAATCCGTTGCTGTCTTGGGTTATTTGATTCTTGATAAAAACTACATTTACGGTCTTTGAATTTCCCTGATCATCATACATAACATAGGGAACAACAAATTCCTCCGTTACATATCCAACTTCGGTTAAAGTATCCATATCTACACCGGAAGAAGGCAAAGGAGTATACTTGGTACCAGTTGTTTCATTTACAATGTCACTGAGCGCCTTATTTCCGGCATTCAAGTTCCCTGAAAGGACAGCCCTTGTAGTTGCTTTGGGAGCAGTTTGCTGGGTATCAATTCCATTATGTTTATATATATTGATCGGAGTGGCATATAAACCGGTATCAAATTCTGTTTTATCTTCATTGATAAACTCCTGCCATCCGCAAACATACAATCCACCGGTTGTAACAAGATTACCCGCTTGATCAATTCCAAAGTTTCCTGCACGGGTAAATCTGTATTCCCCGGTTAATCCATCCATCACTACAAAAAATCCACTTCCGTTTATAGCAAGATCGGTCGTATTGTCGGTTCTCTGCAAGCTGCCAGACGTCTGTATGGTATCAATAGCCGCAATGGATATTCCAAGACCAATTTGCATCGGATTGGAACCGCCCCTTCCGCTATTCGCATCGGCAACACCGGAGTTCTTTAAAGTCTGGCTGAAAACTTCCTGAAAACTTACTGTTGAGCTTTTAAAAGCAATGGTATTAATATTGGCAATATTATTACCAATTACATCCATCTTTGTTTGATGCGCTTTAAGACCAGATACGCTTGAAAACATACTTCTCATCATAATAAATCGACCTCCATTATTCTTTTAATCGTGAGCAGCATATTCCGTCCGTCATTCGGGAATATATAGCCTCCTTTGAAGGTCCGGCTATTAAATAATAACTGCTCCGTCAATATTAGTAAACACATTTCCTTTCAGTTCATCACTATTCACGGCTGTAATAACCGTCTTATTTTTTACACTTACTACTAAAGCCAAATTATCCATCACAAGCAGTGATTCCTTAATCCCCTTCTCATCAGCCCTCTCAACAGCCTTGTTTATTTGCTCCATCTTAGCCGAATCAATGGTAATGTTTCGGGATTTTAAACGTGCTTCCGCATGTTTGGAGAATTTGACTCCTTTTGATTCTTCTATTTTTTCCTTTAAAATATTAGCAAAGCTGCTATTGGACTCCGGTTCATTTTTCGGTTTAACGGGCGGATTGGGGAAAACCGGATTTCCTGCTGTAATTATTCGGTTAATCATAAAATTATTTGTATTGCTCACATCATCACCACCTGTCATCTGATTGTATGAATATTAGCAGCAGGCACCTTTACTCCGTCTAACACTACGGAAACAACATGATTGTTTTCATCCACCTCAAAGGATTCTACTTTTCCTCTAACTCTTATGCTTGAATAATTGCCTGTAGTTTCATCCTTCTTCTTCACTACAACCGTTACTTCTTCACCGGCTTCTTGTTTTTGTTCCATATAGGTTTTCATGTCCTTGTATCCTTCTTGCTCAGATTGCTCGAGATATACATCATCAATTTTTAGTTCAACATTATCCAAGACCGCGTAAACACTTCCATTGATATATGTCAGTGAATTGACATCTCCGGTTATATTCATGTATTGCAGGGTCTGGATATCAATAAAAGCAGCTGTAATATTTTTATTAATAACACCTGTATAATCAGTTATTTCACGAGCCTGTTGATAGGTCGGTGCATCCAGAACTTTCGTCACGTCATCTATACTTATATCCTTATCATCCACTACAACATATACTTTGCCGTTTGAAATTTTTACGCTGTCTACAATACCGTTAATTTCTTTGTTCTCATAATTTGCATATATCTCTTTTCCAATCATATTAAATGCTTTAACATTCAACATACTTGTATTCAGATTTTGCATCTGTTCCAAAGACGAGAACTGGGCCATTTGCGCAATAAACTCCTTATCATCCATGGGATTTAAAGGGTCCTGATATTTTAACTGGGTTACCAATAAATAAAGAAAATCCTCCTTGCCCAATTCACCTGTATTGCGTTTAGTTTCAAAAGTTGTAAAATAATTTTCTTTTATTGTGCTTTCACCGCTTACATTAATATCTGCCACGTCTTTTCACCCCTTTCTATTGTTTTATGCAATAAAATCAATCTGGCTGTCAGAAAACCTATATATATCGGCAGTACTGTTGTCATGTAAATACTCCGTTGAAGCTTGCATTGCATTATATCTTACTAACCTGCCAACTTTTTTATATTTTGGCATATTGGGTCTCTGATATGCCTGTTGTTGTGAACCATTGTCCCCAACTGAAACACTGAATGACTGAACATGAATTCCCTGATTTGCCAACGCTTCCTTTAATTGGGACAAGTTGGCCTCGATCATCTGTTTGACCTGCATGCTCTCTGTCGTAAGCTTTGCAATCATTGCTTCGCCTTCTGTAGCAACTCTTAACGACAATTTTCCAAGATTTTCAGGATATAATTGCAGCACCATCTCAGATTTATCATCCGTTATGATCAGACTTGCATGTTCTGTTATTTGATTTAGTACACTGTTTCTTAAGCTTTCCTGAACCTGTCCATTAGCAAATCTCTCATTGGAATTTGTCGGAATATTGTTCTTAAGCTCTTTAAACATGTGATGGAAAGATATGTGTTGATTTTGATTATGATTCATTCTGGGATCTTTTGATTCCGTATCATTTCCTTCATAATCATTAGCAAATAATGTTTGGGAATCATCAGCGCTTTTGTCTGTTTCTGTACCGCTTTTCGCACTACTGCTATGAATAGTGGAAAATTTAAAACCATTCTCCAATTGTTCACTTTCTATTTTCTGAATATAGTCCTCTTTTGCTGCCATATCACTCTTCTTATCGAAGTTCATTTCGACAGGTTCTGAATCTGCTGCAGCATATAACTCCAATTCACCGTCTTGCTCCTGCATTGGAGGAGGTTTATCCAAGCTTTCTGCAGCATTAGGCTCTGAAACATTAACCATTATTACATTTGCCGTATCGGAAATCTCCATTTTGCCGACATAATCAGTATTTCTACCATGCTTAACAGCCATCTTTTGGGCTGCTTCCTGAAGTACTGCCAAAATTTTATTTTTGACATCGTCAGAAAGAGATTTGCTTTGCTCCACGGCATGAATCAATTGATTCATTCCATCCGATGTTTTTTTCTGAATCCCAGTATTCATTATCTCATTACTGCCTGCTGATATTTGATTGTCAACAGCCGAATCAACGCTTCCATTTTTCTGACTTAACCTGTCATTCGTTATAAATTGACGGAAACCATCACCAGAAGCTTTCGCCATTTCCATTCTGCTGCGAAATGCGTTTGTAAACGCAGGTGCATTATCAGCAATTGTATTTTGAGCAAACATATTTCTTTTTTCCGATTGAGGTATAAAACCGGTATTTTGAATATGTTCCGTTTCAAAATTTCCATTCAAACCGCTGATTGGTACTTCGCCCAATTCCGCATTTCCAGATAAGCCGGCATCATTCAATAAAGCTCTGAAATCCTGAATACTAAGACCAGTTACTTCCAGCAAATACTGCAGAACATTCGCATCAAGCTCAACAGTCCAATCATCCTTCTCCTTTGCAGCAGCATTTTTCATAGGACTCTCTTCGGTTGTATTGATTAAAGCTATCTCGGATGCCTTCTTGCTGCTGTCATTAACTCCTTTTCTTTCTGACATTGAGCTTAAAAAGCTTTGAAAGTCTGTTGACCTGGTACTTTGCTTGCGAGAACCTGAGGTTAAAACCGCCAGCAAGTCAGGTGAAATAGCACCTATACTGTTTTGCACCATTTTTCACCTCCTTTCAAATATACAATTTGCAAATATAATTCTCGGACGGACAGGGTTGTTCGCCCGTACAATGCGCAATATATGATATTAATCCGTCAAAAACTCTTTTGATAGCTGCTTGCTTACGGAAGCAGCCGTACTTGCCTCCATATTTGCTAAAATAAACGAGGCTTTTTCCTTTTTCATATTTTTAAGTATATTTACCACCAAATCCATTTGTGTTTTACTCATTTCATTAAATATTTCCGCAGCATTTTCCGCATCCATCTTTTCATAATAAGCTACAAATTCCTTAACCTGATCGTTCGCCTCTTGTTCCTCTATAATCTCTCTATATAATTGCTCTGCCTTTTCTTTATCGATCTTTTCAAAATATTCTTTAAAATCCGTCTTCTTTGCCTTTGCAATATCATTGAAAAATGCTTGCTTATCCTTTTCAAGCTGACTGATTTGTTCAGCAATCTGCTGACGTTGCTGCTCAAGCTGCTTTTGCTGTTCAATAAATGCCTGATAATTCTCTTTAATATCATTTAAAGAATTTAATTCCTTCTTTAGCTCTTCAATTTCGTTGAGCAACTTTGCATTGTCATTCTTAAATACCGTATATTTTTCCATTAACTCATTTTTACTCATATATTTAGGATCATTGGGATCCGGCTTGGGTGGAAGAACCTTATCCACATACTTAATATTTTCCAGAAACGGCCTAAGCGTCTCACCGATTCCCGCAACATTAAACTTGATAAGCATCAAAGGCAAACTTATTAATAATAGAATAATTATAATCAGAAGTGCCTTTACTATAAATCTTTCAAACAGCGGTTGTTTTTCAATTTCACTCTTTACAGACTGTTCCTGAGCATTAGGCTTATTACGTTCGGGTTGTTTCATATTTGCCATTTATCTCCCCCATTTACTTGGTGTAGCGATAACTGACTACCTCATCAGTTACTTTCTCCTCCGCTTTTAACTGTTCTCTTAAAAATTCATCATATTTTTTCTCTCTTAATGTCTCAAGAATCTTTTTTTCTTTTGAAGCTTTTATTAGCTTCTCTCTAGATATATCGACATCTTTTGACGCCTTCTTAACGGATTCCTTTTGCTGCTTTACCCTTTCTGCAACATTATTGAAATAGTAATTATATTGTCTTAATCGGGTTACTTGAATTCCTTCCTTATACTCATCTGATAACCTGTTAAAGCCTTCCTCCTGCTCCGTCAAAACCATATGAAGCTGTTTCTGTGCATTACTAAGCTTTTTTAACTGCACGGCCAGGTCATTTTTTGCCGCATTTTCAACTTGCTTTCTTAGGTTTAATACCGACTGGAGTTTGTAAGTAAACTTTGGCATTTAACCCTCCTGATTATTTCAGAGTTTTTCCCATCAGCTCCAATGTTTCTTCAAAACTATATTGTTCATGGACTTCCTGGATCAAAAAGCTGTTAATATCATCAATGCAATCAATTGCATAATCTATGTTCTTATTGCTTCCTCTGACGTATGCTCCGATATTTATTAAGTCTTCGGATTCCTTGTATACGGCCAGAGTACTCTTTACTTTATTGGCAAGAGCCCTATGCTCGGGTGTAACCACGTCACCCATAACCCTGCTAATGCTTGCCAATACATCAATGGCAGGATAATGATTCTTGTTTGCAAGACTTCGCGCCAGAACAATATGCCCATCCAATATTCCTCTTGCAGTATCGGTAACCGGTTCGGTCAAATCGTCTCCATCCACCAAAACGGTATACAAACCGGTAATCGATCCTCTGTCTGAATTACCTGCACGTTCCAACAGCTTTGGAAGAGTTGAAAATACCGACGGAGTATATCCTCTTGAAACAGGAGGTTCTCCTGCTGCCAGTCCAACCTCTCTCTGTGCCATTGCAAAGCGGGTCACAGAATCCATCAGCAAAAGTACATTTAACCCCTGATCCCTGAAATATTCTGCTACCGCCGTACCTACTAAAGCACCCTTTAACCTTACCAGTGCAGGCTGGTCCGATGTTGCAACGATAACAACAGAACGCTTAAGTCCTTCTTCCTGCAAATCCTTTTCAATAAACTCCCTTACTTCTCTTCCTCTCTCCCCTATGAGAGCAATAACGTTAATATCGGCATTTGAATTACGTGCTATCATGCCCATAAGTGTGCTTTTACCAACACCGCTTCCGGCAAAAATACCAATTCTCTGTCCTCTACCTATTGTCAATAGTCCGTCAATTGCTTTTACTCCCATTGTCAGCGGTTCTGATATCCTCTTTCTGGCCAATGGTGCCGGAGGTGTGTTATTGACAGGATAGTAACATTCAAATGGCACAGAACCTTTACCGTCTATTGGATTTCCAAGGCCATCCAGGATTCGTCCCTTCAAGGCTTGTCCGACAGGAATACTCAATGTTTGCCCTGTAGCGGTTACCACACTGCCGCTCCCTATACCACTCATGTCCCCCAATGGCATTAATAAAACTCTGTTATCCCTGAAACCTACAACTTCTGCCAGTACAAGACCGTTTTTATTGGTTTGTATGGTACACAATTCACCTATGCTGGCAGTAGGACCACAAGATTCAATTGTAAGACCTACTACTTGTGATACTCTTCCCCAATGTTTTATAAAAGAACCATTGAGAATTGCCTGACGATATTTCTCTAAATTAATGCCGTTCTTCAAATTATCACTCTTTCTGCTGCAGATTATCTACAAGCACTTTTTCTATTGACTCCAACTGCACATCAACACTTGCATCAACATTTCCTACCGGAGTTTCAACAATACAGTCTCCTTGTTTCAGTGCTATATCCTTCTTAATTTCTAACTGTCCGGAGTATCCGGCACTGCGTAATATATTGTCGGAATTTTCATAAACCGCATCAAAATCCTCAGGTGAAACCTTGACAATTGCCGAATCAGTCTCCTTGCACTCTTTTAAAGTCTGTGCCACTAGCATACTTATTTTATCAGGCCTTGTCTCAAGCTCATCACCGATAACCTTTTTGCAAATATCACGTACAAGCCTGATAATATCATCTTCTGCACCGTCCAGCAATTCTTCATATTCCTTCCTGGCAGCCTGCTTAATTTCTTCTGCTTCATTCAATATGGATTCTGCCTTCCGAATAGCTTCATTATACCCTTCGCTATATCCCTTTTCCCGGGCTTCCTGCAGAACAATCAACCGCATCTCTTCAATTTCTTTTCTGGCATCTTCCAGTAACTTTTTTGCGGTTATTTGTGCCTTATTCACGATGCTTTCGGCTTCTGCCATGGCATCATTAATCATAATCTCCGCATGATCGGTATCTGATTCAGGCAAATCATTCTCCAACTCCACCGGATCCGGCTCAACGGGATGACTCAATACAACAGGTGTGCTGCTATTTAATCGATATGTTTTAAACACATTAGACAATTATTTCATCTCCTCCGCCACGGGATATAACAATTTCACCTGCATCTTCCAGCTTCCTGATGATATTAACAATCTTTTGCTGTGCTTCTTCAACATCACGCAATCTTACAGGCCCCATATACTCCATATCCTCTTTAATCATTTCTACTAAACGCTTGGACATATTGGCGAAAATAACCTTCTGAACCTCTTCATTTGCACCTTTAAGAGCAACCACAAGCAAATTGTTGTCAACTTCTCTGAGAAATCTTTGAATGGATCTGTTGTCAAGAGTTACAATATCATCAAATACAAACATTCTCTTCTTTATTTCTTCTGCCAATTCCATATCCTCAAGCTCAAGAGTCTCTAAGATATGCTTTTCGGTACCTCTGTCAACAGAGTTTAAAATGTCAACAATCGCGTTAATTCCACCTGCTGCTGTGAAATCTTCATTCACAAGAGATGATAATTTCTTTTCAAGAACCTTCTCAATTTCTTTGATTACTTCAGGAGATGTACGATCCATCATCGCAATCCTCCTTGCCACATCGGTCTGCTTATCCTGAGGCAGAGCAGATAATACTGCCGACGCCTGCGAAGTTCTAAGATACGCCAGGATAAGAGCGATGGTCTGCGGATGCTCACCTTGAATAAAATTAATAAGCTGACTAGGGTCTGCCTTGCGAACAAAATCAAAGGGCCTTACCTGCAACGACACTGTCAGCTTGTTTATAATTTCAAGAGCTTTTTGTGTCCCCAAAGCTTTCTCAAGAATCTCCTTTGCATAGGATATTCCACCTTCAGCAATATACTCCTGCGCAAGGCAGAGCTGATAAAACTCTTCCAGCACCTTCTCCTTCTCAGCGGGCGGAACTGTCCGTATATTAGCGATTTCTAAAGTTAACTGTTCAATTTCTTCTTCCTTTAAATGTTTAAAAATTTCTGCGGATTTTTCAGGGCCAAGGGCTATAAGAAACATAGCCGCCTTTTCCCTTCCGCTTGCTTCTGTACGTGTACCTCCACGAGGCATTATAACAACCACCTCAACATCCATTTATATTTTAGTCCCAATCTTCAGACAACCAGTTTCTAAGTAGCTGCGCCACTGCATCCGGTCTCTGTTTTACAAATTTATCAATTTGTTTCTTATCCTCTGATTTCTCTTCAAGATCTATATCAGGCAATGTTTCCTGATCTTCATCTTTAACAATATAATCAATGGAACCCATAGGCAATGCAACCTCACTATCTTCTTGCCGTTTCCTGAACATAAGAAACGCAATTAACCCAATTAAAGCACCAACTAATACAATAGGAACAACATCTCCCATTATCTGTGCATAATTTAATGAAGAAGATTTCGGTTCAGGCAGTGATGCTGCAATATTAAGTACCTCAACCGTTACATTGCGGTCGGGAATACCTGTCGCTGACGATACAATCCCCTTTATTTTATTTATATCAATATCCGTACTTTCAACCTCTGCTCCTGCATCAGCAGATTTCTTATTGTTAAACATTGCTATTGCAATGGAAGATGTTTCTTTATTTATTTTACCGATTTCCTTTGACTCTTCAGAAATAATCCGGTTAACCCCGAAATTCTCCTTCACATCGGAAAGCTTGTAATTACCATTTTCTCCGGTAGTTACATTAGGATAAGTAGCCGGATTGGTATCTGTCCCCGCAGCACCTCCTGCAGTTCCGTTTGTAAGCGTTTCTTTTTTCTCTTCCCTGCTTATGATAATCCCTTGTTCATCAATAACAGGTTCATAAAGCTCTTTATTGGTGACCATGGTACTAAAATCAAAATCCAGATTGGCCATTACCTTTACATTGTCAGCAAGCCCCGTCAGCAAGTCTCTGACTTGTTTCTCCACTCCCTTTGTAACCGCCTGCCTCAGCTCATACTGTTTATCAATATTGGAATTAATATCGTCTCCGCTCTCATCATTGAGCATATTGCCTTGACTGTCAAGAATAGTCACATCATTAGGATCCAAATTCTCAATGCTTCCTGAAATAAACTTTTGTATTGCCCGAATCTGATTGGCATTTAAGCTTTCATAAGAATCAATAATAACACTTGCCTTTGACGCGTTTTCCTCCTGATTAAAAAACTTCGTCTGCTCAGGAATACTCAACATAACTCTTGCACTTTTGATATTCTCAATATTCTCTACCAATGCATTGGCAAGATCACTTTCCTTGTAAACCTGATAATTCCTTCTCCTTTCAGCATCGGTAGTTCCCAGTCTTGTTTTATTGATATCTTCAAATGTAATTCCAGACTTTGGGTATCCTGCCTGTGCAAGCAAAACCTTTGCCTTATTAAAATCCTGCCTTTTGACTTCAATTGCTGTTCCGGATTCAACTATTTTGTATTCTATATTTTGTCTTTCAAGCTCAGCCGTTATATCTCCCACATCTTTCGGATCAAGACGGGTAGAAAAAAGTGACTGGTACTGAGGTCTTGTAATAAAGAATATAGCTGTAATAACCAAAACAAAAGCTATAACAGAAACAATGATTAAATTTTTTCTATTTGATTTATCAAGTTTATCCCAAAATTCCTTGAATTGCTCAGGAATTTTACTAATTATTTCAGCCATAATTTACACCCCGAATAGAATCTTTTGTAGCATCACACTTGCATGCGCATAATCTCATTATATGCGTCCATAATCTTATTTCTGATTTGTATTGTCAATTGCAAAGCAATTTCCGCTTTTTCTGCCGCAATCACTACATCATGCAAGTTATCAACCTCGCCTGCTGCCATTAATTCACTTACTTTAACCGACTCCTGTTGAAGCTGGTTTACATTTTGTAAAGCTTCTCTTAAAAAAGCAGAAAAATCTAAGCTGCCTTTTTCATTTTCGCTGCTGTTTGTGCCATTCAATTGAACAGGCTGTAATCTCCCAATCCTACTGACTTCCATAATTTATATCAGCCTCACTTTCCTATTTCCAGTGCTTTCATGGCCATGCTCTTTGCAGAATTAAGAGCTGTTACATTGGCCTCATAAGAACGGGTTGCAGATATCATATTAACCATTTCCGTCATAATATCCACGTTGGGCATTAATACATAGCCCTCATCATCCGCATCCGGATGACCGGGATTATATACTCTTTTAAAAGGAGAATTATCCTCCGTTATACGCTTTACCTGAACGCCTCCGGCATTCATTTTGGAACGGCTGCTTTCCGTTAAATAATGAGAAAACGGTACCCCATCCCCCTGCTGCTCAAAAATTGCAACCTTTCTTCTATAAGGTGTACCATTTTCTGTTCTGGTAGTCTCTGCATTGGCAATATTCTGAGATATTAAATCCATACGCACTCTTTGTGCTGTTAATCCGCTTGCGCTGATATCAAAAGATCGTAAAAATGACATATTCGTCACTCCTTCTTCCACATTAAAAGAATAATTTACTTAATGTCCCGTATGCTCATTTTAATCATGTTCATTTGCTTTGAAACCTGCTGGATAAGCGCGTTATAATAAATGTAGTTTTTGGATAAGGCAGTCATTTCCGCATCCACATCCACATTATTTCCATCCAACCTCATCTGGTTTTCGGAACCAACCTGTTGTATACGAACAGGTATATTCTCGCTGTCCTGTGCACCTATGGGAATATGCTTTTCATGAGTCCTATAGCCTTTAAAGCTTTTCTTATCCAAAGCTTCTGCCAGGAACCTTTCAAATTCAACGGTTTTTTTCTTATATCCCGGCGTATCGGCATTGGCTATATTATCCGATATTATTTCATTCTTCAGCCATGAGGCATCAAGAGCTTTTTCCATCAATGATATATTTTTAAACATATCCGACATTGCTTTTCCTCCGTTCTCCATACCACTTATTTACTGGTATTGTAACTGGTGTAACTACTTTTGTAAAGTATTCGACACGAATAAATAAAATCCTGCATAATTATTATTTTTTTTATTAATTATGCAGGCCAATTTTGTCAAAAAAATAAAAGGGCTGCTGTATAACCCTTTTATCTACATAAACTTTATTGCCGCAATTCATATTTTTCAATAATATCTTTCAACATATTCAATGCTCTCTCTGCAATTTTTCTGTTTTTTTCACGCTTGTCACGTATTTTTGTTTCCAAGGGAGGCATTAAACCAAAATTAATATTCATAGGCTGAAATTTACTGATGCAGGCATCGGAAATGTAATGGCTTAATGCACCATGCGCGGTTTCTCTTGGAAAAACAATCGGTTCTAACCCCTTCACTCTTCGTGCCATATTAACTCCTGCTACCAATCCCGAAGAAGCGGATTCAATATATCCCTCCACACCTGTAATCTGTCCTGCAAAAAAGACCTTGTCATTTTTTCTGGTCTGGTATATGGAATTTAACAACTTAGGGGAATTGATAAAGGTATTGCGGTGCATCACTCCGTACCTTACAAATTCAGCATTTTCCAAGCCGGGAATTAAACCGAATACCCTTTTTTGTTCACCCCATTTTAAGTGGGTTTGAAATCCTACAATATTATACAGGGTCCCCTCCGTATTATCCTGTCTCAACTGCACAACTGCATAAGGCTCCTTTCCCGTTTTGGGATCCGGTAAACCCACAGGCTTTAACGGCCCAAATAAAAGCGTCTGTTCCCCTCTTCTTGCCATTACTTCTATAGGCATGCACCCTTCAAACACTATTTGTTTCTCAAAGCTTTTTAGTTCAGCAGTTTCTGCCCTAACCAACTCATTCCAAAAGCATAAATATTCATCTCTTGTCATAGGACAATTAATATAATCGGCCTCTCCTCTGCCGTATCGCGCAGCCTTATAAACCCTTGAGCGGTCGATTGATTCATAGGTAACAATTGGTGCCGCAGCATCATAAAAATACAAATATTCATCTCCGGTAAACTTCCGAATACTTTCAGATAATGTTTCCGATGTAAGCGGTCCGGAAGCAATAATAACATATTCATCTTCCGGAATAGTTTCTATTTCTTCATGAATAATCTCAATCAAGTCATTATTTTTGATAATCTCCGTCACCATTTCGGAAAATTTGTTTCTATCGACTGCCAATGCTCCACCTGCGGGCACTCTTGTTTTATCTGCGCAATACATAATAATGGAATCCAGCATACGCATTTCTTCTTTTAAAAGCCCTACAGCATTTTCAAGCTGATCCGATCGGAGGGAATTACTGCAAACAAGTTCTGCAAGATTCGGACTATGATGAGCCGGCGAATATTTATGGGGTTTCATTTCATATAATTTCACCCGAATCCCCTGCTTTGCCAGCTGCCATGCAGCCTCACAACCCGCCAAGCCCCCGCCGATTATCGTCACTGTCATTTATTGGCGCTCCTCTCGTATTTACATTCTTGATTCATGCATTTTATCCGATTACCCTTTTTAACCATAATACCGCCGCATTGAGGGCATGGCTCATGAAACGGCTCGTCCCAACTCATAAAATTACACTTTGGATTATTTTCACAGGCATAATATTTACGCCCCTTTTGGGTTTTCTTAATATAAACCTTTCCTTTGCAGATAGGGCAGCTAACACCCGCTTCTTCCAAAATAGGCTTTGCATTTCTGCATTCGGGAAATCCGGGACAAGCAAGGAACTTTCCATAACGTCCATGCTTAATGACCATATTTCTGCCGCATTTCTCACACTTCTCATCCGTAACTTCATCTTTAAGCTCTATATTTCCGATTTTATTTTCAGCTTCTTTTAATGTATTTTCAAATGGAGCATAAAATTCCTTCAACAAATCGACCCAGTTCTTTTGCCCTTCTTCGATTTCATCCAGCTGCTGTTCCATATTAGCTGTAAACTCCACATCAACAATTTCTTTAAAATAATTCTTCATGATATCAGTAATGACATTTCCCAGCTCCGTAGGCTTAAGCTGCTTTTTCTCACGCTCTACATAGCCTCTTGATATAATTGTGGTAATAATGGGGGCATAGGTACTTGGGCGTCCTATCCCCTTTTCTTCAAGAGACTTAATTAATGTTGCCTCTGTGTATCTTGGAGGAGGTTGTGTAAAATGCTGGGCAGGTTCAAGCTTTTTCAAACTTACTTCCTGTCCCTCCTTTAATTCCGGAATCATACCTTCTTCTTCTTCAGCTTCATCATCTTTCCCTTCAACATATAAAACCATAAAACCTGCAAATTTTATTTTCTGGCCGCTTGCTTTAAATACATAATCCCCTGCTTCAATATCCACGCTCAATGTATCATATTCAGCAGCCGACATCTGACTGGCAAGAAACCTCTCCCAAATCAGCTTGTACAGCTTATACTGGTCCGGCTTCAGTGAATCCTTGATTTGATCAGGCTCCAAAAAAACATTGCTGGGTCGTATGGCTTCATGAGCATCCTGAGCATCTTTTTTTCCTTTATAATTTCTCGGAGAAGAAGGAATATAATTGCTTCCGTATTTTTCAGCAATATAATCCCTGGCTGCCTTCTGAGCTTCAACAGATACTCTTACCGAATCGGTTCTCATATAAGTAATAAGCCCGACAGATCCTTCTCCTTTAATTTCTACCCCCTCATATAACTGCTGTGCTGTTGACATCGTTCTTTTAGCAGTAAATCCCAATTTTCTTGAAGCCTCCTGCTGAAGGGTGCTGGTAATAAACGGAGGTGCCGGACTCTTCTTCCGCTCACCTTTTTTTACGCTGCTTACAATATACTTTTTATCCTTCAGCTCCGCTAAAATTTTTTGAACTTCTTCCTCACTTGATATTTCAATCTTTCCTTTTTTTGTTCCATAAAACTTCGCATGAAAGCTTTCCCTGGTTGTATCATTCATTAATTTTGCCAAAAGAGTCCAATACTCCGTTGGCACAAAGGATTCTATCTCCTTTTCACGGTCACATATCAAACGAGTTGCTACTGACTGGACCCTTCCTGCACTAAGACCTTTCCTCACCTTTTTCCATAATAACGGACTTATTTTATAACCAACAATTCTATCCAAAACTCTTCTTGCCTGCTGTGCATCCACCAGATTCTCATCAATTTTTCTGGGAGATTTTATAGCATTTTGAACGGCAGCCTTGGTAATCTCATTAAAAGCAATACGATACTGCTTATCTTCCTCTATATTAAGAACCTTGGCCAGGTGCCATGATATGGCTTCTCCTTCACGGTCAGGGTCAGTTGCAAGAAATACCTTATCTGAATTTTTTGCTTCTTTCTTCAACTTGCTCAAAAGCTCTCCCTTACCTCTTATGGTAATATACTTAGGCTCAAAATTATTCTCAATATCCACGCCTAACTGGCTTTTCGGCAAGTCTCTCAAATGCCCCATTGATGCAAGTACCTTATAGTTTCTTCCAAGATATTTTTTTATTGTCTTCGCTTTCGCTGGAGACTCTACAATTACAAGATAATTTGCCATGACTTTCCTCCTTAACCCCTAATAAAAAACTTACCTGGAATCTGTCGCACTAGTCCCTTCATTTCAAGAATTGTTAATGTGGCAGACAACGTCTGCATATTCAATCCAAGCTTTCTGAATAACAAATCAATATGCATGGGTATATCGGATAAAGCATTGATAACCTGCTGTTCTTCGACACTTAATCCATCTATAGGTTGATTTAATTCACTAGGATTGATGCAGGTGGATTTATTAATAATTCTTCTCAATATATGCTGAGGCAATTCATCCAATATATCCATCTCCGAATTTACAAGCTTTGCTCCCTGCTTGATTAGATTATTGGTACCTATACTGTACTTGCCGTCAATATTTCCTGGCACTGCAAACACTTCTCTGCCCTGTTCCAGAGCGCAATCCGCGGTGATAAGGGAACCGCTTTTTTCTCCTGCTTCAATCACTACCGTGCCATATGACAATCCACTGATAATTCTATTTCTAGCAGGAAAATTTCCCGGATTAGGATATGTACCCGGAGGATACTCTGAAATAATTGCTCCGTGCTTAGAAATATACTTCATTAATTCCCTGTTTTCTTTGGGATAAACAATATCCACACCGCATCCTAATACGGCTACTGTTCTTTTGCCTGCTTTTAAGGCTCCCTTGTGTGCATATGTATCGATACCTCTTGCCATACCGCTTACAATGATTATACCTCTTTGCGCTAATTCAAAAGATATCTTTTCAGCTATGCTTTTACCATAAGGTGATGCCATTCTGGAACCGACAACTGAAATCATAATGTCTTCCTGCTGAAAAGGTTGACCGACAACATATAATACATGAGGAGGGTCATAAATATTGCGAAGGTTTTCCGGATATTCGGCATCTTGAATGGTAATAATCCGTATCCCTGACTTTTTGGCTTTATTAATTATTTGGTCAGCAGCTTCCATATCCTTTTTGCACAATTGAAAAACATTCTGATGACTTAATCCGGCAACACTTCTCAACTCCGCTTCACTTGCTTTCCAAACACCCTTGGGACTGCCGAAAGCTTGTAACAACCGCGATATTTTTCTGCTTCCCAGTCCGGGAGTGGAAGCCAGCCATACCCAATACAACAAGTTGTCCATCTACCATCCCCACCATATATGATTACGGCCACCGTAAATATTGTACAATCCTTAGGCATCATTGCTATTATTTACAGTACTATAAAAAATCCTTCCTGTAAAGTGACTTTTTTTACCAGAAGGATTAATAAAATCAATTTTTTTAATATTTTACTTCTGAATTCTTTGTCTAACTGCCTCATACATAAGAATACCGGAAGCTATTCCCGCATTTAACGATTCAGCCCGTCCGGGAATAGGTATCTTCACCAGATAATCGGATAATGAGAGGACTTCCGATGTAATTCCATTTGCTTCATTTCCAATCACGATTGCAATTCCTTGTTTCATATCCACGTCAAAATGGTAATCAGAAGCTCCCAGATAGCCTGATATTATTTTCAAGCCTTTTCTTTTTAGAAACAAAATGGCTTCTTTCGAGCTGCTGATTTTTATTATGGGCAAATGAAATATTGCACCCATTGTAGAACGTACTACCTTTGGATTATATATATCAACACATCCTTTGGACAGTATAACTCCGTCACTTCCCGCCGCATCAGCCGTCCTGATAATGGTACCTAAATTTCCCGGGTCCTGGACATGGTCACAAAATACAAAAAAACCGGGATTACTGATAGGAATATCTTCAAGATTATAATCATAAGCCCCGACTATCCCCATAATTCCTTGAGGAGTTTCTGTATTGGTTAGCTCCTTAAAAAGCCGGTCCGCCATTTTATAGACACGAATACCGTATTTATCAGCCGACTGCATGACCGCTTCAGCCGCCGCACTCTTCAAAAAATCCTCAGATACGGCAATAAGCTTAACAGGCGCATTGGATTCCATTGCGTCATTGACCAGCCGGATGCCTTCAATGAGGTATTCCCGATTTTTATCTCTGTAGTTTTTTAGATTTAAAGCTTTGATATGTTTATATACCCTGTTTGATGTGCTGGTGATTTCTGTCCACATAAGAATACCCTTCCTAACATATTCTCTCAAGTCTATGCAAATCACTGTTAGAGCCAATTACAACAAGTACATCATCTTTTTCAATCAAATCCTCCGCTTTCGGCGCTATATTGATGTTAGAGCCTTTCTTAATGGCCATAATGTTAATTCCATATTGGTTTCTGATATTCAGCTCTTTTAATGATTTATCATGCCATTGTGAAGGAGGAGTAAATTCCATAATACTATACTCAGGAGAAAGCTCAATATAGTCAAGAATATTCGTTGATGCAAGATTATGAGCAACCCGTATGCCCATATCGCGCTCAGGAAAAATTACCCGGTCTGCTCCAACCTTATTCAATACCTTTGCATGAAGTTCACTGGTTGCCTTTGCCAGTATGTATTTGACTCCCATTTCCTTAAGCAGCAGAGTAACAAGAATACTGGACTGCATATCCACACCGATGGCTACGATTGCTACGTCAAAATTTCGGATTCCCAAAGACCTTAAGACATTCTCATCGGTTACATTTCCTACAACTGCATGAGTAACCACTTCAGACATTTCCTGAACAATCTCTTCATTTTCATCGATTGCAAGTACTTCATAACCTAATTCACATAATGTTTTGGCTATACTCTGACCAAACCGCCCCAACCCCAAAACAGCAAATGAATGCATAATTCTTAGTACCTCCATAAATTTGATATTTTATCCTACCATTACCTTTTCCTCAGGATACCTGTATCTTTTTACAGATATATTATGAGATTTCGCCACAAGAGCCAACGCAATTGTCAGCACTCCAACCCTCCCAAAATACATGATCATAATTAATGTAATTTTGCTTATGATTGTCAGAGTGGGAGTAACTCCAAGCGTTGCTCCGGATGTACCAAATGCAGACACTACTTCAAAAAGCACATCAATAAATGCTGCATTCTCAAAAACAGATAATACAATAAATCCGACTACGATCACCTGAAAACCTATGGTTACTATGGACAATGCCCTTAATACAACATTAAAATTTAATCGTCTTTCAAATATTTCAATATCCTGCTTCCCCTTTATCAAGGACCACACGGAAAAAATTAAAACTCCAACTGTTGTGGTTTTAATGCCGCCTGCCGTGGAACCCGGCGATCCACCTATAAACATTAAAATCATCGTCAAAAACTTTGAGGCATTGGTCATATCCGCCAAAGGAATCGTATTAAATCCCGCCGTTCTGAGAGATACGGACTGGAACAAGGTAGCAAGCACTTTTCCCTTCAAACCTAAAACACCTAACGTACCGGGATTTCCATACTCCAGCAGAAAAAATGCAATAAAACCTCCTGCCGATAATACTGCTGTAATTGATAATACCAGCTTAGAATGTAAAGTTAAGTTCTTAAACCTTTTTACTTTATAGATATCATCCCATACGGAAAAACCAAGCCCACCTATAATAACAAGCAGCATAACCGTCACATTAACAGTTATATCGTCTACATAGGAAGTCAGACTGCTAAACTGCCCCTTTTCTCCCATTAAATCAAATCCGGAATTACAAAAAGCAGTAATTGAATGGAATATACCTTTATAGATTCCATCCGCCCAGCCAAATTCCCCAATAAACCTGGCAGATAGAATAAGCGCACCAATACATTCAAAAAGCAGAGTCCTTATAAGTATTTGCTGAGTAAGCCTGACAACCCCCGAAACACTGTATTGGTTAAGAGACTCCGCTATTAATAACCTTTCTCTGAGGGAAATCCGTCTTTTTAACATAAAGGAAAACAGTGTTGCCATTGTCATAAATCCCAAACCACCAATTTGAATAAGCAATACAATTATCACTTGTCCGAAAACCGTCCAGTGAAGATAAGTATCCACAACAGTCAGTCCCGTTACACATACAGCAGAGGTTGCTGTAAATAAAGCATTGACAAATCCTATGCTTCCACCGTTTTTTGAGGATATGGGAAGAGACAATAATATGGCTCCAATCATTATTATTACAAAAAAACCCAGCGCAATTAATCGGGTAGGAGAAAAATTCAACAGGTATCCTATAATTGTTTTAATATGCCGTTGGATAATTAAAATCCCTCCAAAATCTCTGCTTCTTTTCCTTAATATATTCATATTGATACCCCAAATCCGCTTTCAAACGCTTCAATATAATATAACAGTCAATATGCCTAACTTCATTAACTTATATATAGGATGCACTAAGGCTAAATTTTTCATACAAATTCGCTAAAAAACCAATAGACCCGGTACCGGGTCTATTTATATTACAAGTTAGCTTTAGATTTTTCAACTAATTGTGCAAATGCCTGTGCGTCATTAACTGCTAACTCGGCAAGCATCTTTCTGTTTATTTGTATGCCGGACTTCTTAAGGCCGTTCATAAATCTGCTGTAGCTTAAACCATTCTGTCTTGCTGCAGCATTAATTCTTGCAATCCACAGCTTTCTGAAGTCTCTCTTTCTTCTCTTTCTTCCAATATATGCATAAACCAAAGATTTCATTACTGCCTGATTGGCAACTCTATAGAGTTTGCTTTTCGCTCCTCTGTAACCTTTGGCAAGCTTTAGAATCTTTTTATGTCTTTTTCTAGTGCGCATTGCACCTTTTACTCTAGCCATTTATCTTATCCTCCTCCGGTTTACTACTTATTTATAAGGTATTAATTTTTTGATTACAGCTTCATTTGCACTACTTGCATAAGTTGCCTTTCTTAAGCCTCTTTTTCTCTTTGTAGACTTTTTAGTAAGTATATGACTCTTGTATGCTTTTGCTCTCTTGACCTTACCGGTTTTGGTAAGATTGAATCGTTTTGCAGCCCCTCTATGGGTTTTTATTTTGGGCATTTGTTACACTCCTCTCAGTATCTGTAATTCATGAAATTCATATATCATATATATTTATATATAATAGTCTTACTTATTCATCCTACAATAAATGCATTATAATTCAGTAAGACAAATTTCACCATATTATTGTTTCGGTGCCAAAAACATCGCCATATTTTTCCCTTCCAGCTTTGGCTGCTTCTCCACTACCGCAATGTCACTAGTGCTCTCTGCAAACCTCTGTAGAAGTGATTGTCCTAATGAAGAATGGTTTACTTCCCTTCCCCTGAATCGAACCGTAACTTTAACCTTATCGCCTGCTTTTAAGAATTTAATAGCATGGTTCAGCTTTGTGTTAAAATCGTGGTCATCAATGGAAGGTGAAATCCTGACTTCTTTTATATTGACTATACGCTGGTTCTTCTTTGCTTCTTTTTCCTTCTTAGCCAATTCGAATTTGTACTTACCGTAATCCATGATTCTGCACACCGGCGGTGTAGCCTGCGGCGCGATTTTAACCAAATCCAGATTCCTTGCGTTGGCCAACTTCTGGCCTTCTTTTGCCGACATAATACCTAACTGCGTCCCATCACTATCAATTAATCGGATTTCCTTGTCCCTGATTTCCTCATTAATCATTAATTCCTTGCTAATAATCGAGCACCTCCTAAAAAATTTGAACAAACAAAAAAGTGAATGAGAAAACTCATCCACTACTACCTTACGTATAAACACACAAAAACAGTGTAAAACCTATGAACCTTATAAGCAAATACCATAAGGTGAGAAGTGGATGCTTCTACTTTGTTTTTACTACATATACTTTACCATGCTAATTATTAGCTGTCAAGTAGAAATTTTAAAATAGTTTCTGCCAAGTAATCGTTGGCAACTTTTTTTCTATACAAAACAACTGCAATAATGTTTATACAAAATTTACCGCATTTATTCCACCTTCCTATTGACACGGGATCCCCTGCACCCTCTGGACACCCTTTTACTCGGCGGAAATAACCCTATGTCCCGGCGTTTTTTCCGCCGCCAAGATTATACCAGAGGGTGCTCCCCCATGTTCAATAGGCTTTCGCAGCATAA